>Ga0247609_10000602_pt1 | contig 48400 bp, 45 predicted proteins | sample 172DNAGHGlowgp2_FD_193487 | JGI IMG/M metagenome (GOLD analysis project Ga0247609, IMG submission 193487) | Sheep rumen microbial communities from Palmerston North, Manawatu-Wanganui, New Zealand - 1728 DNA GHGlow gp2 | ecosystem: Host-associated > Mammals > Digestive system > Stomach > Rumen ... | reverse complement strand
CGGTCCTGCTTCATTTTCTGCATATTGTAATCTGCCTGCAGACCTATCCAAATGTTTGCATCTGTACCAAGCGCAGCCTCCAGCAACAAAGCATATTCTGTTGTTACAGGACGTTTGCCATTCAGTATCTCGTTAAACACAGTATAGGACACACCCATCTGCTGGGCCAAATCTTTCTGAGTAAGGCCACGTGCTACAATCTCATCTTTTATCATCTCGCCTGGATGAATCAACATAGACGACATCATATTGTTTGCTGTTTTCTCTTTTATGTTTGGGTGCAAAGATAATAAATAATCCACAAATTCGCAAAAAATCGAATTACTTTTTCATTGTATGGCTTAATAAAAGTAAAACCGCCCTCCAAAATCACAAGATTCCCCAAAGCCTTGATGACCTTGCGTAATCTTGCTATTTCCTGACAAAATTTGGTAGTTTCAGAAAAACTTATTATATTTGCACCATGAAGTACAAAGTGATTATTGCATTATTAATGTTGATGTTCGTGGAGAATATTAGCTCTGCCCAGTCTTACCGCGACAACAACAACATGCAGCTTGGCAAGGTCGAGTCAGATGGTACGATTCGCAATGCCAATAATATGTGTCTTGGAAAAATCTTCGAAGATGGAACCATCAGGGATAATAACAACCGTAGAGTTGGCACTATCGAGAAAGATGGAACTATCAGAGATCGGAACAATATGCGTTTGGGAACTGTTAGCTCTGATGGCGTTGTACGCGACAACAACAATATGCGTCTTGGTACTATCAGTTCAGATGGAACTGTGCGTAACAACAATAACATGAGAATAGGGACAGCCAGTGGAATCAATACGAAATATGCAGCTGTTTTGTTCTTTTTCGACCTATTATGACTCTCATGTACCACTTTTTTCACTCAAAAGCGAAAAAAGTTACCCAAAAACTTGCAGAATCCAAAAACTTCTTATACCTTGGACACAAATTATTATTCACTTAAACAACAGAAACAATGAATGAAATTTTGGCGTTTTATAAGCATTTTGATGGTAAGTTCTTGAGTTCTGAGAAGCTCAAAACTTGTGCAGAAAAATTGATGAATGAGTGTTGTATAATAAAAGATAAAACCCATTATCAAATAGCTGAGATTGAGTTTTACTATTATAGCTCTCAACATCCTGACATAATCACTTATCCAAGAGTTTGCTCAAAAGGATTATGGTTCTTTCATCAGAGCGGAGTGGATATTACCATAGATTCTACTAAAGTTGAATATGGTGGAATCCTTATTCGCAGTATAATTAGGCAAGATGAAGAAAGGAAAAAAATATGTGGTCCTCAAAACTGCGTCAATGAACTATTTAACTTAATTGATATTCGTGGAAATAACTATTCCAATATTCCTATTATAGACAGGTCTAAAAAGAAATTTGATTTTACTGAAATTGAAACAAGCCAGCGCTATATTCCCTTTTATATAAGGAAAACCGATGTCGATAAACAGCTAAAGCTAACGCCAGATAAAAGCGAAGAAGATATTTACAAACAATTGATAAATATAAAAATGGAGGAGAAATACCGTTCAATAAAAAAAAGTACAACGGAAATAAACATTCCTTCGGAGGAAGATTTTAGGAATTTCGTCACAGCTAAATATAGATTCTACCTAAAAGGTTTGGAGTCAAATCATAAATATAAATCCAGCCCCAACCCCTTTGTGGAAGAGCAGTACAAATATTTATATGGCGCAAAATGATTACAGATAATCAAACCGACAAAATCTATTTCTCTCCAGCATTGGAAAAGGAATGTCCCAAGCTTTGGGAAAGCATTCATAAAGCTTTGATGGAAAGAGGAATCCGTCATGGGCTACTGTTGAGGGAGCCTATGTACATCTGGTGTCGAGATTATATGCCTATCCAGATAACTGATGACAAGTTCGTCAGTTATCACTTCAAGCCTGATTACCTGCTCAAATACAAGAATCGCTATCAATATGCTCTTGACTGCGACGGAGGAAAGATATGTTCTGAAATGAACTATCCTACTAAGAAGATGAATCTTATCATCGATGGTGGAAACGTTGTGAAATGTGACAATACCATCATTATGACAGAGAAAGTCTTCGTTGAGAATAGCGATAAGAGCAGAACTGATGTCGAAAAAATACTTAGAGATTCGTTGCAATGCGAGATTCTCTTTCTGCCTTGGGACAAAGAAGAAATCTATGGTCATAGTGATGGAATTATCCATTATGCTGGTGAAGGTCGTGTATTAATGACTAACTATATGGACTATGATATGCATATTGCCCGTGAGATAGAAAAACGGCTAGCCACAAGATTCGATGTGATAAAACTGAGCTACAAAGCAAAGCGGAAGCACAGGAGTAACTGGGCATATATCAACTTCTTACAAGTTAATAAGCTAATTATGGTTCCACAACTTGGACTGGAAGAAGATGAGCAAGCCATGGCGCAAATCAGTAATGTCTTTACTGATAGTGAGGTTATCGGCATTCCTGCTTTGGAGGCTGTCAGGAAAGGTGGTGCCTTGAACTGTGTCTCTTGGAATGTCAAAGACAACGAATCTTGCCAAGATGTTACTTGAGTAGGCATGAAATTCACTGATGCTGTCATACTAAGACTTGAAGATATGTCGAAACAGGAGAATAATGCAGATATTCGACCATATCTTGATAAGTATGTTCTATTAGCTCCTGAGATTTTCTCCACTCTTTATGTCTACCTAGACAAAATAGGTGGAGTAAACCCAGAGGATATTGCAGAAAAATTCGTGAACAATCTATGCAAAAGACTGAGAGAAATAGAGGAAAAGAAACACAACCTATACTACTATGTATATCAAAGTGACGAATTGCCTTTAGTTGAAAAGACTATTCTGGAATGTTTCCTATTTGGAGAAGATTATCATGCGTCTATAGGCCTGCTCGTTGATGAAATGAGGAAAATCAGGTCTATTGTAAAAGTAAAGCTAAAGAAGCCAGAATCACGAAAGGGACTTTGTAAATTACGAAAAATGAAAATTACTCCTACTAAAGGTAATCCTGGGAACAACGAAAACGAAGATAAGAATACTATTCTCAAACAACTAATATCCCCATATCAGGCAAATGCGTTTACTCCGTATGTACTTCATCAGGTCACGAATCAGGCTTTAGGCTTTTATGTTCCGGATAAACTTTGGGAGAATATCAATGACGCATTTGAATACTACTGGAATGTTGAAGTTGACATGGGTGGATATTTCAACATAGAAAGCATGTTCCAATCAGTAAGGAGCGGACTTATAGAAAATCATATTCTTTTCCCTGACGATCTCCTCTATAAGGCTGTCAGCGCGATAGTTTATTTCATGGATGAAATTCCTGGGGTGATTATACATGACTGATTTCAATGAATATCAATTATAGAAATCATTGGTGGCTAAAGTAACGATGTCCATTACCTAAGGTAACACGCCACGTTAATTAAGGTAACGGTCGTCGTTACCTTAGTTAATGCTGGATGACGTCACCGCTTATCCGTCAATAAGTGCCATTTCTCGGAAAATAAATGGCTCTTATTCAGAAATAAGTGGCACTTATTGAAGGGGCGAAAGGCTCGCATGGATTTCGTCTCGTCACCTTACTGGCTGAACGGCGCTCTGCTCCCTAATCGTTGGGCACGATTCAAGCAATGTCGACCCGACATTGGCGGGCAGATTGACGTCGTGCAGTTCGATACGAAATTGGGCGAAGTGCAGACACTGCTCAAAGCATCGGAAAACATCAAGGTCAAAGGTCGCGGCGGCACCTGTTTCCAGCCCTTCATCGACTTCGTGGCCAAACATCCCGAATACGACGGCGCGCTCATCTATACCGATGGCTACGCCTCAAAGCCAACCATTCCCGCCACCATGCGCACGCCCCTTTGCTGGGCACTTCGCTCGGAGAAGGAGTTCAAAGAGCATGAAGACAGGATGCGACAATCCGGCCGCGTCTGCGTCATCGAAAACACCTGATGCCTTCATTTTAAAAAAGCCCGCAACAACTGCGGGCTTTCCTTTATCAATCATTCCTTCAGCGAGTATGTGATGGTTGTAACCACGCGGAGCTTCTTGATATAGGGCGTGTTCTGGTCGCGGTCCTCTATCTCGAACTGACCCTGCCCGGCCGTCTGAATCGGGCCTAAGTCACAATTGCTGGCCTCGGCAAACTGCTCTGCCGTCTTCTGCGCGTTCTTAATCGCCTCCGCCATCATCTCAGGCTTCATCTGCTGGAACGACGCATACTCATACTGCGGATTGCTGCTGTCGATGGCAACGCCCTGCTTCAACAGCTCTGCCTGTTTGAAGATGGCCTTGTTCACCTCCTGCACCTTGTTCGTGGCAACCGTAATCGTCGTGGTGACGATGTAGCGGAAGTTCTTCTGATTGTCACCCCATTCGCGAGCCTCAAGGTCGCTGATGGAAGGCGGGTTCACCGTGATTTCCTTCTCGTCCAGACCGTTCTGACGCAAGAACCGCTTGATCTTGTCCGTCTGCATGTTGATGTTCTCATAGAGCAAGGGAAGGTCGTTGCCCGTCACCTTCGTCCCGATGCTCCACGTCACCTTGTCAGCAGGCACTTCGCGCTCAGCCAGTCCCTTCACCGTCACCTTACGGTCCTTGTTGGCAAAATTGTCGATGCCAGCCTTGACAAACAATCCCAAAACTGCAATGCCCACAGCTATGAGGGCCGATGCAATAACACGATTTTCTTTCATACGCTTTTTCGTTTTAATCATTTGACGCTGCAAAAGTGCGAAAAAAATCCGATAACCCCACGAGGAAAACCCCTATTTCTGCAGGATGATTTCCCTATTAATCGCGGTCCATTTATTATTTTTTGCAGATTTGTTTGGTCGTTTCGAGAAATATCTCTATCTTTGCCACTGTAAACAGCGCGAAGGTGAACTGCACCAATAGGTGAATTTGCAACTATGGAACAATTAAACCAAGATACAGCGAGAATGTTGCTGGAAAAATATTCCAAGGCAGATGAGAACAATAGGTTACTCTCGTCATTTCGTCCATTACCTCCTGAGACGCTTAAATCGCTCAGAGAGTATTATCGTGTAGGACTTACTTACACCAGCAATGCTTTAGAAGGTAACAGCCTTACCGAGTCGGAGACTAAGGTGGTTATTGAGGACGGGCTTACTATCGAGGGCAAGCCTCTGCACGATGTGTATGAGGCTGTAGGACATGCAAAAGCTTATGACTACATATACAAGCTTATTGAATATTCCCAGTTGTATGAAGAAGATGTTTTAACCCTCCACAAGCTTTTTTACCAGCAAATTGATGCCGAGAAAGCGGGGCACTATCGTCATGTGAAGGTATATATCAGCGGAAGTCATTACCAGGTTTCACCAGTTTCAAAGATTCAGTCAGAAATGTCGAATCTGATTGATTGGTATAATAAGAATGAGAAGAAACTGCACCCTATAGAACTGGCTGCTGCATTACATCAGCGTTTCGTTTTTATTCACCCGTTTATTGACGGTAACGGCCGTATGGCACGTTTGCTGATGAATCTGGCCTTGCTTCGCAATGGTTTTACAATAGCTATTATTCCCGCGATACTGCGTCATGAATATATCCATTCACTCGAACGTGCCCATGAGGACAAAAGTATATTCTTCGAGTTTATAGCCGATCGGGTTCTGGCAACCCAAATGGATCTCATCCGTCTGCTCAAAGATGAGAATGATACTGTAAATGATACTGTAAATGATACTGTAAAACACGAAGTCTCGTCGTTGTCAAAGACAGAGAATGCTGTTTTTGCTGCTATTCGCAAGTATCCAAGCTATTCATACGAGCAATTTGCTGACTACTGCGGTTTCTCGCGCCCCACAATTGCCCGCACAATTAAGTCGCTGCAAAGTAAGGGCTTGATTCGTCGTGTAGGCTCTGACAAGACTGGTCATTGGGAATTATAGCCCCCATTTGTATACTATTTTACCTATTTCTTTCCGCGTTATCATTTTTTTTGGTATCTTTGCAGGCAGATAACAAACTCTAAAAAAAACAAACCGAATATGCCTAAAATAGCAAATCACAAAGTAACCGGTCCACTTGTCCTCAAAGATTTGGGATCCTTATTGGAGAATGAATATGAATTCCTTGACATCTCGGAAGCCGAGATGGGCATTGACGAGGAACAATGGGAAGTATGCCTTGGCTGGAGCCATTCTGGTCCAGTTTATGGCAACAGTGGATGGCGCATTATTATACAGAAGAAGAGCTATATTGGATGACTGGTGGCAATACAGGGACGTTGCCTGACCACATCACTCCATCAAGGATTAATATGTTGGGGGCAAATGAGGTGTTTGTCTTTGGCAGCAACATCCAAGGAATGCACATGGGTGGTGCTGCAAGGGTGGCCTACAACCAGTTCGGTGCTGAATGGGGAAATGGCGAAGGACTGCAAGGTGCAACTTTTTCTTCTTTTTCTTTTGTACCCGCCTTTTTGCCAGCATTTTTCAGCCAAACGTCTAATGCCCCTGTCACCTTACTGGCTGAATGGCGGTGTGCTACTGTTGGGGAAACAAAGAGATAGTCTTAATGAGGTATTCAGATAGTCTCTTAAAGTCATTCAGATAATCCCTTAGGGGGTATAGGGATTATCTGAACAAGTCGTAGGGATAGTCTCAATGAGCCATAGAAACTATCTGAATGAAGCAAAGGTTACAGGGTATTCAGAAATGGCGATTTTGGCTGTTTTCCATGTATAAGGAAGTTAAAGATGTTATATTTTCATAATTTGGAGCCAAAAAGCGGACAAAAGTCGGCCAATGCATTTTTGCCGTCTCGTAACTTTGCAACTGCGTTGCCGAATCCCCCCGGTCGGCAGCCCTCCATGGGAGTCTAGGGGAGTGTAACCCACCCTATAGGCCCCTATAAAGGGCCTTAGGGGGTGTATACACTTCACTCCCCTAGACTCCAGAGGGGCTGCTCAGAAGGGGGATTCGGCTCGAGCCCCGTCACCTTACTGGCTGAACGGCGCTCTGCTCCCTAATCGTTGGGCACGATTCAAGCAATGTCGACCCGACATTGGCGGGCAGAGTGACAGACAGCAGGGAAGGTGGTGACGTAGTGCCTTAGGTAACAGCCGCCGTTAGCTAAGGTAACGGATTACGTTAGCTAAAGTAACGGACCTCGTTACCTAAGGCAGGTCACGAATGATACTACCGACTTTGCCAACTTACAAGCATCAGCCACACGGTATTTGAAGTCCTGCTGCTGGTGCTCGCCCTCGCGAATCAGGCTGAGAAGATACTCCTTGTCGTCCATATGTCCGGCAAAGGTAGATATTTTTATATCCCGAGGCCGCCGTCGAAGTCGGTGGTGACGGCTTTGGACTGCTGGATGCGGGAGTAGGGCGGAACGTCGTTGGTGACCCAGATGTTGCCTCCGATGACGGAGTGGTGGCCGATGGTGATGCGGCCGAGGATGGAGGCGTTGGAATAGACGGTGACGTGGTCCTCGATGATGGGGTGACGCGGTACGTTGAGGATGTTTCCCTGCTCGTCGTACTTGAAGCTCTTGGCTCCGAGGGTGACGCCCTGATAGAGGGTGACGTGATGGCCGATGATGCACGTCTCGCCGATGACGACACCTGTGCCGTGATCGATGGCGAAATACTCACCAATCTGTGCGCCCGGGTGGATGTCAATGCCCGTCTTGGAGTGGGCCAGCTCGGTGATGATGCGGGGGATGACGGGCACCTTCAGTTCGTGCAGCTTGTGGGCTATGCGGTAGTGCGTCATGGCGTTGACGACGGGGTAGCAGAAGATGACTTCGCCGTAGTTGGGTGCGGCGGGGTCGCTGTCGAACATCGCCTGTACGTCGGTATAGAGCATCCGCTTGATGTCGGGCAGTGCGCTGATGAACTCGTTGACGAGCCGCTCGGCTTCCTCGTAGATTTGCTGTTTGGTCTTGATGGCCTCGCAGTCCTCACAGAACTGGAGTCCGTGGGCTATCTCCTTGCGGAGCAGTCGGGAGAGCTCCTGCATGTGTACGCCGATGTAGTAGGATCGCAGCGACTCGTCGGACTGGCGCTTGTTGAAGTAGTCGGGGAAGATGATGTTCTTCACCAGTGCGACGATTTGCTTGACCTGCTCGACGGAGGGCAGGGGGGCATCGATGGCGGGCATCATGTTGACTTCCTGCTCGGTCATCTTGGAGAGCAAGGCCACATTCTTCAGTAATATCTCGTTATCTTTCATAACTATGAACTATGAATTATGAACTGTGAACTACGACAGCGTGTGGTTGTCAAAGAACTGCTGGCAGTCCTCTTTGTAGGAGTCGGAGATGGGGATGTGCTCGTCGCCGAAGACGATGCGGAAGCGGTCTATCTGCTGGGCTTTCGTCATGTGGACGATGTAGCTGCGATGGGTGCGCAGGAACTCGGGTCGCGGCAGATAGTCCTCGAGTTTCTTCATGTTCATGAGCGACATGACTTTCGTGCCGTCCTGCAGATAGAAGCGGACGTAGTCCTTGAGACCCTCAATGTAGAGGATGTCGTCGAGCCCGACGCGGACAAGTTTGTAGTCGCTCTTGATAAACATGAAGCGGTCCTGGGCAGTGGCCTGCTGGCGCTGGGTGACGCTGAACCAGTCGAGGGCCTTGTTGGAGGCCTTGAGGAAGTCGTCGTACGAGATGGGCTTCATGAGATAGTCGAGTGCAGACACCTTGTAGCCTTCGATGGCATACTGCTGGAAGGCGGTGGTAAAGATAATCTTCGTCTCGTAAGGCAGTATCTTGGCAAACTCGATGCCGCTGAGCTCGGGCATCTGGATGTCGAGGAACAAGAGCTGTGCTGGATGGTCGCGCAACTCCTTCATGGCCTCGAGAGCCGAGCCATAGGTGCCTATGAGGTTGAGAAACGGTGTTCTTTCTACATAGCTCTTGAGCAGTCCTGCTGCCAAGGGCTCGTCATCGATAATGGCGCAATTGATCGTCATAATGTTTTCTTGATTTAATTATTTCTTAATTTACTATTTGATTCTTTCCAATCGGTGATTTGGATGTGAGCATGATATTCCTTCCCGTCGGGTGTGACGCCCTTTTCCCACGTGTGATGAGCGAAATAGGCCAGTTCCAGGCGGCGCTGTACCTGCTGAAGGCCGATGCCGTGACCGCTGTGGTCGCCGGCGGCCTTGGGGTAGTTGGAATTGGCGATGTCGCACGTAATCTGACGGTCGTCGGCATCGATGTTGATATGGATGAACGACGGCTCGGTGGGGCTGACCCCGTGCTTGAAGGCATTCTCGACGAGCGAGATGAAAATCATGGGGGCAATGTCGACCTGTGAGGCACGAATGGTGTGCTGGAACTGGATGTCAACGGACTGGGGAAGACGGATGCGCATGAGGTTGACATAGTTCTGCAGGAACTCCACTTCGTCCTTCAGCGGAACGGTGGGCTCCTGATAGTCGTACAGAATGTGGCGCAGCATCTTCGACAGTTCCTGGATGGACTCTTGAGCCTTGGGTGTGTCGAAGGCCGTCAGTGCGTAGATGTTGTTCAGCGTGTTGAGCAGGAAGTGGGGGTTGATTTGGTTGCGCAGGTTGCTTAGCTCGGCAGTTGCACGCGCTGTCTCAGCATCCTTGCGCGCCTTGTCGGCCCACATCCACTGCTGTGCGAGCTTGATGCAGGTGGCGGCAGCGCCGAAGATGATGAAATTGACGGTGTCGCGGATGGTAAAAAGGATGACGTCAAGTGCGTCTGGTTCCCTGCGTGCATTATGGAATATGTCGTTGGTGAAGTCCATCCAGTATTGCTGGAAAACCACGAACACAACGATCAGCACCACGTTGATGAGCAGGAAGTAGCGGTGCTTGCCTGCGACGAAGTAACGTGGAGTGAGCCATATGTAATTGGCATAGAACATCACCATGAGCAACAGGGGTGACATGCAGTTCATGACGTACTGCAACATAGGGATGCCTGTACCCCTCATATACTGCATGGGTGACAGGAACATAAATGCCCAGAATACCACATGCAGGAAGGCTTTTATCCGCCGGTCTAATAACGGTTTTCCCATATTGCTATTCGTGTCTGATGGCTTCGATAGGATCCATGTTTGCTGCCTTCTGGGCAGGAATGTAGCCAAAGAGTACGCCTATGAATACACAGACGAGGAAAGATACATAGATAGACCACGCAGGGACGCTCGACGGCATGCCGACGATGGCGAGACCGGCACTGGCCGAACAGCCTACGAGGATGCCGATGAGTCCGCCCGTGACGGAGATGAGCACCGACTCGATAAGGAACTGCAGCGAGATGACGGGTCCTGTGGCTCCGACGGCCATGCGCAGGCCAATCTCCTTGGTGCGCTCGGTGACGCTGACGAGCATGATGTTCATGATGCCGATACCAGCCACGAGCAGCGAGAAGGCCGCTGCGACGACGAGAATCAGCGTGACAGTATCCATTGTGCTGGACATCGTCTCCATCATCTCAGCCTGCGAGCGGATGGTGAAGTCGTCGGCAGCCTCGCCCTTCAGCTTGTGGTTGTCGCGAAGCATCTGCGTCAGTTCCTCGATGGCCGCATCGGAGAGCTCCTCGGTGAGTGCCGAGCAGACGATGCTCGAGAAATAGGTCTGAGCAGCGATACGCTTCATGACGGTGGTGTAGGGGGCAATGATGACGTTGTCCTGGTCCATACCCCACGAGTTGTAGCCTTTCGATTTCAGCACACCGATGACACGCATGGGGATGCTCTTGAAACGGATGGTCTTGCCAATGGGGTCGTGACCGTTGAACAGTTCCTTGACGATGGTAGCGCCGACGACGCAGACCTTGGCGGCCTTGCGGATGTCTTCCTCGGTGAAGCACTCGCCCTGTTCGACAGGCCATTGCTTGATGTCGAGGTAGTCGATGGACTCGCCGTACATCGAGGCGTTGGTATTGTTGTTGCCGTAGATGGCCTGACCGCTGGCAGTGACCTCGGGAGACACCTTGGTCACGAATTTCTTCTCGCGCATGATGCGTTCGTAGTCGGCCGTCTTCAACGTCTGCATGGATGACGGGTCCTGACGCACACCGCCACGCATATCAGCTCCAGGACGGATAGTCAGCAGATTGGTACCCATCGTCGACAGCTCCTGACGGATGCTCTCCTTCGAGCCTTGTCCGATGGACATCATGATGATGACGGCAGCCACGCCGATGATGATACCCAGCATCGAGAGGAACGACCGCATCTTGTTGTTGGCCACGGCCTTCAGGCTTACCTTAAATAAATTCGTTATGTTCATAATTCACTACGTTCATTATGGCTTTAATCATCCTGTGGTATGGGCAGGGCGGCGAGAGCCTCGGCTGCCGACCTGATATTCGTATTGATGGTGTCCTCGCGAATCTTGCCGTCGCGCAGATTGATGTTGCGCGAGGAAAACTCGGCAATCTCAGGATTGTGGGTCACGAAGATGATAGTGTGGCCCTTGCGGTAGAGCTCCTGAAACAAGACCAGCATCTCAAAAGAGGTGCGCGTGTCGAGGTTACCAGTGGCCTCATCAGCCAGCAGTACGGCGGGTTCGTTGACCAGCGCGCGGGCAATGGCTACACGCTGCATCTGACCACCCGACATCTCGTTGGACTTATGCTCCAGACGGTCACCCAAGCCTACAGCTTGCAGGGCCTTGATGGCGGCCTCGCGACGCTGCTGGGCGTTGTACTTCGAGTTGTACATCAGCGGCAGTTCCACGTTCTCGACGGCTGTGGTCTTAGCCAGCAGGTTGTAGTTCTGGAATACAAAGCCGATCTTCTGATTGCGCAGATGGGCGCGCTGGGTCTTCGACATCGAACGCACGCTGATGCCGTCGAGGAAATACTCGCCGCTGGTGGGGGTGTCCAGACAGCCCAGCTGGTTAAGCAGCGTCGACTTGCCCGAGCCCGAGGTGCCCTGGATGGTGACGAACTCGCCCTCATAGATCTTGAACGAGACACCACGCAGCGCCTTCACCGTCTCGGAGCCTACCTGGAAGTAGCGCTTGACGTTCTGCAGCTCGATGACTACTTTTCTATCTTCATTCATACATCTTACTTCTTACATCATACATCTTACATCAGCCATCTTACCTCTTCGGTTGTTGACCGCCCTGTTGGTTCCTGTTGTTTTGGCGTGGACGAGGCATGAAGGGGTTCTGGGCTTGCTGACCCTCAGGAGTGTCGTCTCCGCTCAGCGTGAAGTCGACGAGCACCTCGGTGCCCTCGTTGATGCCGCCAGTAATCTCGGTGAGCATGCCGTTGGTAGTTCCTACCTGCACGGCATGAGCCTTGAAAACGTTACCCTCCAGCGTCCAGACCTTCGTGGGCGCATCGACGTCCTCAATGGTCTGACCCTCTGAAAGCAGAGCCTCGGTGGGCATGAATCGCAGCGCCTTGGCAGGAGCGGCGAGGACGTCGTTCTTCTCAAGGGTGTAAATGGTGACGTTGGCAGTCAGGCCGGGCTTCAGCTTCAGGTCGTTGTTGGGGGCGGAGATGACCACCTCGTAGGTTACCACATTGCTCTCGGTGGTAGCCTGCTGGCGAACCTGCGTCACCTGACCCTCAAACTTGTCGTCGGGAAAAGCGTCAACAGTGAACGACACGCGCTGACCTTCCTTCACGCCACCGATGTCGGCCTCGTCGATGTCAGCAATGACGCGCATGTCCGTCAGGTCCTGGGCAATGGTGAAAAGCTCAGGGGTGTTGAACGACGCAGCAACGGTCTGTCCCTCCTCAACGCTCTTCGACAGTACCACACCGTCGATAGGCGAGGTGATGGTGGCATAGCCCAGATTGGTCTGTGCCTTCTGCACGTTCTCACGGCTCGAACGTACCGTCTGCTGGGCTTTGTCGAACGATAGACGGGCATTCTCGTAGTCGTTGGCCGAAACGAGCCCCTTGTCGTAGAGCGTCTTATAGCGGTTGTAGTTTGTGGTCTCGTAGTTCAGCGTGCTCTGGGCACTCGACAGGTCGGCCTTGGCACGGTTCAGTTCACTGATGAGGTTGGTCTTGTCGAGCTCGGCAATGACCTGACCTTTCTTCACGATGGAGTTGTAGTCGACATAGAGCTTCGAGACGATACCTGACACCTGTGTACCTACGGTCACGGAGGTGACGGGTTCGATGGTTCCCGTAGCAGTAATCGACGTGCTGATGTTCTGCTTTTCTACCTTGGCAGTAGAAAACTCTGCCTTTTGTTCCTTTTTGCCGCCTGAGCACAACCAGACGACGAGGGCTACGACCACTGCGGCGGCTATGCCCATCCAAACTTTCTTGTTCTTCATATCTTTTTGTTTTCTTTTATTTTTTACTCTTACAGCTTCATCGTTTCACCTTCGTAGAACTTCAGCATCTGCAGGTTCAGGATGGTCAGATATTTCGACTGCAACTTGTTCTGCTGGGCTTGCAACAGTTTGTCCTTGCCTGACAACAGCTCCACGATATTCTTCATGCCCAGGTTGAACTGCTCCTGCAAGAGATCGTACGACTCCTGCTCGCTATCGACGGATGCCACCGCCGAACGGAACTTCTCTTGGTTGTTGATGGCGTTGAGCCAGTAACCCTCAATGGTCTCGAACAGATTGTCCTGCTCGTTTTTCAGCGTCAGCCGTGCCTGTTCCTGCGCAATAAGGGCCTTCTGAACATTGGTCTTTGTCTTGCGGCCGTCGAATAAGGGGAGGGAGATGCCGACACCAGCCGATGTACCAAAATTGGTCTTCATCTGTTTGCTCCATGAGTACGTTGACGAAGAGAAGGTGGACGTTCCCACACTACCCGTCATGCTGACAGAAGGCATCCAGCCTGCTTTCGCTATCTTCAGCTGCAGCTTGCTCGACTCAATACCCAATTGGGCACTCTGAATCTCAGGACGCTGCAGCAGTGCGGTCTCATAGACTTCTTGCAAGGGGGGGACATCGGCCAATGCCTGATTGTCGGTGGCGGATGGGTCGGCAATGTCGAATTCCATGACACCAGTCAGTTGCAGCAGTTTTTTCAGTTGCAACTTGTAGTTCGACAGTTGGGTCTCGGCCTCCACGACGCTGTATTCGCCGGAAGCACGCTGGGCAGTAAGTTGGGCAAGGTCAGCTTTCGACATCTGACCTACCTCTAACATTTGCTTTCCACGCTCCTCGTTCTTCTTGCTGGTCTCCAGACTCTGACGGTTTACCTCGATGGCTTCCTTCTGATAAAGTATCTGCACATACAGCTTGGCAATGGCCTCCTGCACGGAGTTAGATGATTCCAATACATTGAGGTTAGAGTCCTGCTCCTTTAACTTACTCAATTTCAGTTGGTTGGTATTCTGACCACCATTCCATACCGTCCATTGCGCACTCACGGTGTAAGTACCATTATAACTCACCTTGTCAGACGAGTAATCGTCCCACGGGTCGTAGCTTACGCCCTGATTGGTCGATGCCGACAGCGTGGGAAGCAAGGCAGCCTTCGACTGCTTGACGTCCTCCACAGCACTCTTCTGCGTCAGTCTGATCTGCTGCAGGTCAATGTTGTGCTGCATGGCATAGTTGATGCAGTCGTCCAGCGTCCATTGCTTCTGGGCGCTAATACCAAGACTTGTCATCAATGCCAACAATAAAAAACCTTTCTTCATTTTCTTATACCTTATTATATATATCAACCGTTGTATCAGGATAACTGATTTTACCGATGCAAAGGTATATGTTATCGATGAAATAACCAAACAAGTTAGATATTTTATTCGCCTTTGTAGAAATAAAATCTCTATTCTTCGATAAGATTTTTGTTTTTAACGGTATTTTAACGCATAAAATGGCAGCATTCAGGTAGAAATGAATCTATGATGCACAAAAAAAGCAGCCCTTTTTGGACTGCTGTAGTTGCGGAGGCAGGACTCGAACATGCGACCTCCAGGTTATGAGCCTGGCGAGCTACCAACTGCTCCACTCCGCGATATTAGGCTGATTTCGCAGACGATTTCTCGAAATCGGCTGCAAAGGTACGACTATTTTTTGAAATAGCCAAATATTTCGCCATGTTTTCGCATATTTTTCCTCTTTTCAAACATTTTACGTCGAAAAGTTTGGCTATTTGCGAAGTATTTTTTAATTTTGCACACGATATGAGTACTGTGCAATCATAAAACTGGTACAGGAGGACTGATAATATGTCAATATCGAAGACAAGACAAAAGTTGGTTGACGTGGCTCGTCAGTTGTTCGCAAAGAACGGACTGGAGAATACGACGATGAACGATATTGCCCAGGCTTCGGGTAAGGGTCGCCGCACGTTGTACACGTATTTTAAGTCGAAGGAAGACATCTATTACGCGGTGATAGAAAGTGAGCTGGAACGTCTTTCCGATCAGCTTGACGAAGTGGCTGCCAAGCGTATCCCCCCTCAGGAGAAAATCATCGAACTGATTTACATGCATCTGAGCATGATTCGTGAGACGGTAGTGCGCAACGGTAATCTGCGTGCCGAGTTCTTCCGTAACATCTGGATGGTCGAAAAGGTGCGCCGTAATTTCGACGATGCCGAGATAGAACTGTTCCGTAAGGTGTTCCGCGAGGGTAAGGAGGACGGCGAGTTCGACATCGACAATGTCGATCTGGTGGCCGACATCACCCACTATTGTATCAAGGGCCTCGAGGTGCCTTACATCTATGGTCGCATTGCCCACGGTATGACGGCAGAAGCCACGAAACCCCAGGTGGCCAAGATTGTGTACAGTGCGCTGGGAAAGAGACGGATGTAATATCGTCGGAATAAAATGTCGGAATAACGAAATAACGATATAACGTAATAACGAATAATAAATTAAAGTAAAATTATGGGATTATTAGAAGGAAAGACAGCGCTGATTACTGGTGCTGCACGCGGTATCGGAAAGGCTATCGCACTGAAGTATGCCTCTGAGGGCTGTAACATCGCATTCACCGACCTCGAGATCAACCTCGACACGGAGAAGGAAATCGCCGCTCTGGGCGTCAAAGCCAAGAGCTACGCCTCGAATGCTGCCGACTTCGCGCAGACCGAAGAGGTGGTGAAGGCCGTAAAGGAGGAGTTTGGAAGCATCGATATTCTGGTGAATAACGCCGGTATCACCAAGGACGGATTGATGCTCCGTATGACCGAGCAGCAGTGGGACGCTGTCATCGCCGTCAATCTTAAATCGGCATTCAACTTCATCCATGCTTGTGTACCTGTCATGATGCGCCAGCGTGGCGGCAGCATCATCAACATGGCCTCTGTCGTAGGTGTTCACGGTAATGCCGGTCAGGCTAACTACGCCGCTTCGAAGGCTGGTCTCATTGCCCTCGCCAAGAGTATCGCTCAGGAGATGGGTCCCAAGGGCATCCGTGCCAATGCCATCGCTCCAGGCTTCATCGAGACGGCTATGACCGCAGCACTGCCTGATGAGATTCGCGAACAGTGGAAGCAGAAGATTCCTCTCCGTCGTGGTGGTCAAGTCGAGGATATCGCTAACGTGGCAACCTTCCTGGCATCCGACCTCTCAAGCTATGTCAGCGGACAGGTCATCCAGGTTGATGGCGGTATGAACATGTAAACGATGAAAGATTCGGTATTAATACTAAGTGGTGGGGTTGACTCCACCACTTTGCTATATGATGAGCAGGAGCGTATAGCCCTTGCCATCTCCTTCGACTACGGCTCGAAGCATAACAAACGGGAAATACCGTTTGCGCAGCTGCATTGCAAACGTTTGGGCATCCGCCATATTGTCATCCCCCTCGATTTCATGACCAAATACTTCGTCAGTTCCCTGCTCGAAGGCGGTGAGGACATTCCCGAGGGTCATTATGCCGACGAGAACATGAAGTCGACCGTCGTACCCTTCCGTAATGGCATCATGCTCAGCATCGCCGTGGGCATTGCCGAGAGCAACGGACTCAGATACGTTATGATGGCCAACCACGGAGGCGATCATACCATCTATCCCGACTGCCGACCGGAGTTTGTCGACGCCTTCGACCAGGCTGCCTCTGCAGGCACCTTCGTCAACGTCCGTCTGCGCACGCCCTATACACACATCACCAAAGCTGACATTGCCCGTCGCGGCAAGGCGCTGGGCATAGATTATAGCGAGACGTGGTCGTGTTACAAGGGGGAAGAACACCATTGCGGTCGCTGCGGCACCTGTGTCGAGCGCCGCGAGGCCTTCGCTGCTGCCGCCATTGATGATAAGACCATCTACGATGAAGTGCGTTAGGTCTGCGGATTGCAATCCACTCGCAGGCACACCCTTGCCCGACACGTCGCCCACTGCAAAGTAGAGTTTGTCGTCCAGCAGCAGATAGCCGTATAGGTCGCCGCCGACCTCCTTGGCAGGTGTCATCGAGGCATACATATCCAAGCCCTCACGTTCGGGGAACACGCTCGGCACCATTGACATTTGAATGTCGCGAGCAATGCGCAGCTCCGATTCTATGCGCGTCAGCGCAGCCTGCTTCTGGGCTATCTGAGCCTCCTTGCCCTGCGTGTCGTAGATGGTGGCATATGAAAACTATTATTCGTTTGGTTGATCACTTTTTAGAATACGCTGCAAAGTTACACATTATTTTCGAAATACGACACGGAAAAGCGAAATTTCTTTCCTTTATCCGAAGAGGGCGCGGAGGGCTTCTTCGACCTTGCGGACGGGAACGAGTTCAATGTTGAATTTCTTGCGGTTGAGACCCGCGAGGTTGTATTTGGGGATGATGATGTGTTGGAAACCTAACTTTTCGGCTTCGGAGATACGTTGTTCGATGCGAGCCACGGGGCGCACTTCGCCACTGAGACCGACTTCGCCAGCCATGCACCAGCCTTCGTCGATGGGCGTGTCGACGTTGCTTGACAGCACAGCGGCAATGACGCTGAGGTCCATAGCCATGTCGGTGACGCGCAGTCCACCAGCGATATTCAGGAATACATCCTTCTGCATGAGTTTGAAGCCGACACGTTTTTCGAGGACAGCCAGCAGCATGTTTAACCGTCGCTGGTCGAAACCCGTGGCGGAGCGCTGGGGCGTGCCGTAAGCGGCAGACGACACCAACGCCTGCGTTTCGACGAGGAAGGGTCGGACGCCCTCGATAGCACTGGAGATGGCGACGCCCGAGAGTCCGTCGTGATTGTCTGTCAGGAGCAGTTCCGATGGGTTCGAGACTTGCCGCAGGCCGCTCTGCTGCATTTCGTAGATGCCGAGTTCGCTGGTGGAGCCGAAGCGGTTCTTGATGCTGCGCAGGATGCGGTACATATAGTGTTGATCGCCCTCGAACTGAATGACGGTATCCACGATGTGCTCAAGGATTTTCGGACCGGCGAGGGTCCCTTCCTTCGTGATATGACCAATAAGGATGACGGGGACGCCACTTGTCTTGGCAAAGCGGAGCAGGGCGGAGGCGCACTCGCGGACTTGGGCGATGGAGCCTGCACTGCTTTCCACGTCTTCGGTGGAGATGGTCTGGATAGAGTCAACGACGAGCAGGTCTGGCTGGACTTCCTTGATATGGTCGAAGATGGCTTCAAGGGAGTTTTCGCAGAGTATCATGAAGTTGTCGGTGTCGGCGGAGGAACCACCGACCGCACTGAGGCGCTCGGCGCGCATTTTGAGCTGGTGGGCGCTTTCCTCACCGCTGACGTAGAGCACGCGCTTGTCCGTCAGGGCGAGCATGGTCTGTAGGGTGAGCGTCGACTTGCCGATGCCCGGTTCACCGCCAAGGAGCACAATGCTTCCTGGCACCAGTCCGCCACCCAATACGCGGTTCAGTTCGTCGTCGTGCATATTGATGCGCAGGTCGTCTTTGGCTGAAATATCCTTCAGTCGCAGCACCTTGTTTTCGCGCAGCTGATGGCCTGCCGATGCTGCTGCAGACGTAGCCACGACTTTCTTTTTCGTGTCGGCGACCTTGATTTCCTTGAACGTATTCCACTGACCACAGGCAGGGCATTTGCCTACCCATTTAGCCGACTCCTGTCCGCAATTGTCGCAGACGTACATGATTTTATCCTTTGCCATAACGACTGCAAAGATACAAAATAAAGTGAAAAGTGAAAAATGAAAAGTGAATAATTTGCTGTCGCTCTTGTTATTCTCGCAAAAAACATGTATCTTTGCAGTCGAATTATGAAGAAAAGTGTGATAATAATGATAGTCGGCATGCTGTTGATGGCAGCATGCGGACATTCGTATGAGGAAACCAAACGTCAGAAAAGCATCAGTCAGCGCGAGGCCATGAGGAGAGATTCGCTGGCATTGAAGGTGGCTGTGATGCCTACGTTGGATTGCCTGCCATTGTATGTGGCGGAGCATTATCAACTGTTTGATACCCTGCGCGGCGGCGTGCGTCTGAAGTTCTATATGGCTCAGATGGACTGCGACACGGCGTTGGAGCGTGGTAGGGTAGAGGGTGCTATGACCGATTTGGTGAGGGCGAAACGCATGGAGACGCGTGGCATGAAGTTGCGCTATCCCACTGTAACCAGTGCTTACTGGCAATTGGTAGCCAATCGTAATGCCCGCGTAAAGCAGTTGAAACAGTTGGACGACAAAATGGTGGCGATGACGCGTTTTTCGGCCACCGACCTGCTGACCGACCGCATGATAGACTCGGCGAAACTGGATAAGGACCGCGTGTATAAGGTACAAATCAACGACGTCAACGTGCGGTTGCTGATGTTGCAGAACAACGAGATGGATGTGCTCTGGATGATGGAGCCTCAGGCCACCGCAGCGCGCATGATGAAGAACGGCGTTGTGTACGACAGTCGCGACGACGATTTGCAACTGGGCGTGCTTGTGTTCAATGAAAAGGAGATGCGTCATCCTGAACGCGCGCAGCAGCTGACACTCTTTATGGAAGCTTACAATCAAGCGTGCGACAGCATCAATAAATATGGCGTTCGCCACTATCGCCGCGTCATTGCTGAATGCTGCAAGATGAAGGAGAATATGCTGGACTCGCTGCCTGATAAAATAAAATATGAACGCGCGCGAGGACCACGTGAACAGGATATCGCCCTTGTGGAAAAGTGGTTAGGCGTAAAGAAAGATGCCAGTGGTAAGCAGAAAGAGGTAAGTGATAAGAAGAAAACGGCAAGGGGTAAGAAAGTAAAATGAAGACAATAGATCACTCTCTAGAACGCGTCTATCTGCAACTGTGTCATGCGAATTGCGGCTTGGCGATAGCTGAAATGGAAACCTATCTGGCTGCGTGGCCTGATGGCAAGTCTTCCGAGGCCCTGCGTGTCGTCAGGGAAGATTACAACCTCATGTCAGGTTACTGGCGCAGAGGCGTTGACGATGACCAGCGGGAGAAACAATACCAGTACCTGTTGCAACGCGTGTATGTGCTCTTTGCCAACATTGCCGTCCACCGTCGTCTGCAAACATCTTCGTTTCTGATGGGTATCTATCAGGGAGCCCGACAGGCGTCGCGTGACTGGTCGCTGTCAGCCATTCGCGGTGAGATGGAGAATTTCGTCAGCGAGATTGCCATGCTTGAGTTTGAGGCCGAGGACACCAGAGAAGAGAAGCACCGTTCGCTCTACAAGGCCCATCAGCAGCAGATGTCGGCATTGTTTAACTATATTTTTACGTCGCGTATGTGGACTGAGGGCGTAGGGAAGAACTTTACTGACCTGCTGTTGTCGCCGACAGTTGACAATATCGACCAGCAGCTCATCGTTTCGGCCATCATGCTCTCGTTGATGAATCAGTTTGATATCGTCAAGTTCCGCTTGCTGACCGACGTATATCGTCAGTCGCAGGACGAGCATGTTCGCCAGCGGGCCTTGGTCGGATGGGTGTTCTCGTTGGATCGTAACGTCGGGTTGGTCTATCCGGAGCAAAAGGAAATCATTGACAGCCTGTTGACGTCAGAAGCTATATGCCAAGAGCTGACGGAATTGCAGATACAGCTTATACTGACGCTGAATGCCGAAAAAGACAACGACATCATCCAGCGTGAAATCATGCCAAACCTGATGAACAACGACGCCTTTCATATTACCCGCAATGGTATTGAGGAAAAGGAAGAGGACACACTGGAGGATATTCTGCATCCCGATGCCGCAGAAAGGCGTATGGAAAAGCTGGAAGCTAGTATGCAACGCGTCATTGACATGCAGAAAGAAGGTGTGGACGTCTATTTCTCCGGTTTCGCCCAAATGAAACGCTACCCGTTCTTCTACGATATCGCCAACTGGTTCGTTCCGTTCTTCATACAACATCCTGATGTTGCGCAGTTCGTTGAGAGAATGGAGTGTTTTACCTTTGTGGAGTCGATACTTAACAAAGGGCCGTTCTGCAACAGCGACAAGTATTCATTCCTGATTGCTGCCAACGACGTCATCAGTCGCCTGCCGGCTTCCATGCGAGATGCGATGAAGCGTAACGAGGCCTCGTTGGGCGAAATGGAGATTGGAGAGAATCAGTCGGCGGCCTATATCCGTCGTCTTTATCTGATGGATATATACCGTTTCTTCCGCCTGTTTCCTAACCGTTCGGCACTGAACAATCCGTTCGATGGGAATATTGCCGACAATGACATATTGAACTTCTTCGCTTTGGAGATGTTTATGGAGACGCCGCTTGATGGCTATAAGCTCAGCGTTGTCCGCATGATGAAGAAACATCGGCTTGACAAGATGGCTCGTGCCGTGCTGAACACTTTCCCTGACAATATGCGTGACGCACAGTTTTATGTATGGACCAATAGTTTCGAGAAAGCCCTGGAACTGGAACCGAACAATGTGCGTGCCTTAGCCGGTGCGGCGCGCTGGCAGTTCTCGTGCGGCGATTATGCGCAGGCTGATGACTACTACGACCGCTTGCTGTTGCTGGAACCTGAAAAGGTGAGCTATAAGCTGAACAAGGCTGTTTGTCTGGTGAAGCTGGAAGAGTACGAGGATGCGTTGAAACTGCTCTATCAGTTGGACTACGAGCATGGCGACGATGCTAATATCCAGCGCGTCTTTGCCTGGGCGCTAACCTGCGACGGTAAGTTGGAACAAGCCGACAAAGTCTATACCCAGTTGATTGCAGCCCAGCAGGCTACGGCAGAGGATTATCTGAACCAGGGCTATTGTCTGTGGCTCATGAAACGCATTGATGATGCTGTGGAGAGTTTCAGAAAATACATTGAACTGACGCCTGCCGAACAGCGCAACGACCCGCTTTTCGATTTCTTTTGGTTGAAAGACCGCGGTGTCGACATCATTCAGTTTAACATGATGATTGCATTGGTGCAGGGTTAATTGCCTGCAAACGAGTGCGGTGTTTACAGGAACGGCTGTAGCAGGTGGGCAAACCATCCGCGGAACTTCTGCCATCCAGTACGGAACTTGTCCCACGTTTCTTCCGTCAGCTCGAAACTCTTCTGCTTGTCGCGCCAAAACATATCGTCCAGTTCCTTCGTCGTCGCCTTGTCCACAATGACGGCATTCTCCTCGAAGTCACACTTCAGACTGCGTGCATCCAGATTGGTACTGCCCACGGTGCAGTAGAGTCCGTCGACCATCATGATTTTCGAATGGTGGAAGCCCGGTTTGTAGAGCCATATGCGAGCGCCGCGCTTCATCAGTTTGTGTGCCTGATACAGGGCACAGTCAGGCGTCAGAGGAATATCGCTCTTCGACGACAGCATGATTTCCACCTTCACGCCACGGCGTATAGCTCGTGTCAGTGCCTTGGTTACCGAGGGAATCAGCGTAAAGTAAGGGTTGATGATGTGTATCGAGTCCTTAGCCTGATTGATGGCGTTGATATAGAATGTGCGCATGATTTTCGGCGTCACATGAGGCTCGCGATTGATGATACCAACCATCTTCGTGCCCTTCGTGCTGGTGGTGTCAGGTTTCAGTCCTTCAAACACGGTAGGCGTGCCGCCGCGATAGTATTTCATGCCGCTGACGTTTTCGCCAGTCGTTCTGTTCCAGATGCGGAAGAAGATGGCCTGCAACTCGTTCACGGCATCACCTTCTATGCGACAGTGCATGTCGCGCCATTCACCCACTTGCTCCGTGCCTTTAATATAATAGTCAGCCACATTCATGCCGCCTGTATAGGCAATCTTGCCGTCAATGACAACGATTTTGCGGTGGTCACGGCCGAAGATGTGGTTCACCCACGGGAATCGGATAGGGGAGTATTCCACGATGTCAATACTATCCTCGCGCAACGCTTTCAGGTGGTATTTTTTCAGCGGCTGGTTGTTCGAATCGTTGCCGAAGCCGTCGAACATCGCTCTCACCTCCACGCCTTCCTTGCGTTTCTCGCGCAACAGGTCGAACAGCAGCGAGGCAATAGAGTCGTTGCGGAAATTGAAGTATTCAAGATGAATGCTGCTTTTGGCCTGACGAATAGCTCGGAACATATCGTCGAACTTTTCCTGTCCCGACATCAGCAGCGTGACGCTGTTGTCGTTTGAAAACTTGATGTTGCTCTCGCGCAAAGTCTGAACTATCAGCGAGTCGCTCGTCTGAGCACTCGCTGATAGTAATAACGTAGCAAAAACGGAGGTAATTATCGTACGAATCATTGGTTATTTCTTGTATTTCATACGATATTCCAGCGGTGTCATGCCGAACTTGTCCTTGAAGATATTGGCAAAGTTCTCGGCAGTCATGAAACCGACGTTGATGGCCAGCTCGCTCATGTTGATGTTGGTGCTTACCAGCAGCGTGCAGGCGTGTTTCAGACGCAGGTCGCGGACAATTTCTGCCGGCGTCTTCGTCGTAATGGCGCGAACCTTGTGGTAGAACGGCACTCGACCCATGCCCATTGCCGTAGCCATCTCCTCCAGACTGATCTGGCCGCGACTCATGTTCTGCAATACAAATTGCTCGATATTGCGCATCAACTGCTGATCCATCGCGTCGCTCATTGAATAATCGCCAATGGTGTTGTCGCCATAGTACTGCCGCATCAGTTCGCCACCCTTATTACGCGGCTCTTCCTGCTCGTGCGGAGCCTCTTCACGCTCGTGCGGAGCAACGGTCTCTGCGCCTTCTTCGCTACGCTGTTCGACAATACCGTCGTCGTCGTAAGTCATGGTGGCCGTCGTCATACTGGCGTTGCGGCTTTCCAGACGTCGCGTCTCACTGCCTTCGATGGTGTTGCTATCCATTTCAATAGGTCCGAGACCCATCAGTTTGTTGAATCGCATCACGGCCTCTTGGATGTTGAACGGCTTGGCCAGATAATCATCGGCACCGAGCGTGATATTTTGGTCTATCATGTCTTGCTGCGACAATACGCCGTCGGTCAACAACACGAACTTCGTTTTCTTCCTGCGCGGATCCATCTTAAACTGGTTGCACAGCTCGCTACCGGTCATCATGTCCATATCCTGCTTACATACAACGAGATCGGCATTCAGCATTTCGATGTCGGGTAGTGCATCCTTGATGTTGTCGTAGGTGTGGAAATTGTACACGTCGCGCAGGTGTGCTTTGACGAAATTCAGGAACTCGTGGTTCGAATCGATGAATACCACGTTGAATTTCTTGGCCTGCGAATCGAACTTGATAGGCTTGATTTCTGCCGTCAGCTCCTTCGTCGTAGAACCGATGTAAGCCACTTCGCCGTGGTCGTTCAGCTCCATACGATCCTTGGCCGTCGACTCGGCCTTCTTCTCCGGATTCTCCAATGTCGACTGCATTTCCGAGATGCGCGTGATGACCTGCAACAGTTGGAAATGCAGCGAGTTCAGCTGTTCTCGGCCTTCCATCGACTGCTCCTTTTCGGCCAGTGCTCCGATAATCGTCGTCATACGAGCCATCGGCTGGCGAAGGTCTTCACTGGTGTTCTTGATTTCCTCGCGCTGGCGTCTCAACTCGTCAATCACGGTACGTTTGCTTCGCCATATCTTCCTGATTTTCTTGATACCATAGCGCCATACGAACAATACCACGATAGCGATAATAACGTAAACAGTCAGTGCCCACCACGAAATCCACCAAGGACGCCCGATGGTAATTTCCAGTGTACGCTCCTGATTGCTCACGGCTCCGTCGGCACTGACGGCTTTCACGTGCAGGGTATATGTGCCGCTGCCCAGGTTGTTGAATCTGACGCCGTGCAATAGCGCATCGCCGTTGCGCCAATCGTTCTCCAGTCCTTCCATCCAGTACATGAATTGCAGACGCTCGCCCTTGTTGTAGTTACCGGCGGCAAACTTGATGGTTAGCGTGTTCTGGCTGTTAGCGAGTTCTATCTTGCTGATTTCGTTCAGTGCCGATGTAAGGATAATGCGGCCGTTGTACGAATGACCGGTCAGAATCTCTTCCTCTCCAATGAACAGCTGTGTCAACATGACACGAGGCAACGAATTCTGATCGTCTTTCGCCGTCTTGCGCACCCAGTTAACGCCATAAAGACCTCCGAACAATACGTGTCCGTCAGTCTTGGCCAGAATGGAACCCATATTGAATTCGTTGCTCTGCAAACCGTCATAAACGCTGTAGTTGTACAACCCGTAAGCGAATGTTCCGTCCTCGTGGTTACGTTGTGTGACCACGCGGCTCAGTCCGTTGCTCGTCGTAATCCAAATGTTGTGGCGCCCGTCCTCAGCAATGCCGCAGATAGAGTTGTTGCACAGTCCGTCTTTCTCCGTCAGGTAGCTCAGTTCGTCTTTTACGGTGTTCAGGATGTTCAGACCTTCACGCGTTCCAACCCAAATCAGTCCGCGCGAGTCCTCGAAAATCTGCGTGATATAGTTGTTGGTGAACGTCTGGATGTTCGTGGAATTACCTGTCAGCACTTGCTTCTCGCGTGTCGAGAGGTCGAGAATGACCAGTCCTTCAGCTGTACCGATGAGCATGCGGTTGTTTTGTCCGTAGAACAGTGCTGTGATGTTGTTCGTGTTCAGCATTCCGTTCTCACGCGTGTAGGACGAGAAGGTGTCCATCTTCGGATTATACACCTGCAAACCGCCATTGGTAGCTATCCACAGGTTTCCCGACTTATCGGCACACAGTGCATTGACGTGGTCGTCAATCAGCGTTCTCGCGCTGTCGCGGGCCGCAGAATAGATTTTGCCCACGCCGTTCTGAATACGTGTCACACCGTTCTGCTTCGAGCCTACCCACAGACTGCCGTCCGGCGTTGTAGCCATACACGATACCTTCGTACTGGCCAGCACACCGTTGTAGCCGATAACTCCGCGATTGCCCGTTCCGTACCACACGGTGCTGTCTCCGACTTGTGCCATTGCGGTAATGTCGCCCAGGAGATTCGTTGCGAACTTATAGATGCTGTTGCCGTAGTAAGCCACGCCCGATTTCTCGGTGCCCACCCACAACAGGTCGGTATCGTCCACATAAACGCTCTGCACACCAATGACCTCGTCGCTGTTGCTTTTGTCGTTCACGCTCCGCGGCTGGACATTCTCCGTTTCCAAGGTCTTCGCGTCCACGCGTATCAGACCAGCGCGGTCGGTGCCAATCCAGATATTGCCTTCGCTGTCGCCTGCCATGCCGTTTACAATGTGGTCTACGGCTACACTGGTCAGACCCAATCGGTCGCCGAAGGTGGTATTCCACGTGTTCGCGCTCTTGTTGTAAATCATCAGTGTGCCTTGTCCGTACAACCAGATATTATCCTGCTGATCGGCATAGGCTTTCAGGCTCTTCGTCTTGCGCAAGTGGTTGGCGGCGATATAGTCTGTCTGCCAAACGGTAGTTTGTTGGCGCATAATGTCGCAACAAACCATTCGTCCGTCTTCGTACACGGCAATGGCACCGTCGCGGCACTCGCTCAGCGAACAGATAATTCCCTGCGGTATTCCGCGTGCGTCGTTGGTATAGCCGAACTCATAGCTTGTCTGCTGTTGCATGTTGTAAGCTACGATACCCTTGTTCGGTATCGACGCCCAGAAGTTCTTGTGGCGGTCAATGAACACGACGTTCGGCTTACCCTCAATACCCATGCTGGCGTACACCTGCTTCATGTCGCGCTCGAAGCTTTCCGTCTGCGGGTGGTAGATGCAGAAACCTGCCGAAGTCTCTATCCACAGGTTGCCGTCCAACATTTCCTGAATACTGATGATGTAACTGTCGGGCAGCGACGAGCCGTCCTGCGAATTACTCTGGAAGTTTTTGAACGTATAGCCATCCCATCTGTACAGTCCTGCCGGCGTTCCGAACCACATGTATCCTCGCTGGTCTTTCAGCACGCAGTTAATCTGGCTGCTGATAAGTCCGTTTCGGGCGTCCAGCGTTTTAAACATATAGACGCCAGCCGCTGCCAACGGCAGTGCCAGCATGATGACTATTAATATTCGTTTCAGTCTGTTCATATCTTATAATTCTTCTATCTTCTTTTAACTTCTGAGGCCAAAGGCCGATAACTTCTTCTCACTACTTTACAAAACGCACGCATAGCGGTCAACGATTCCGAGCAGCCGTTGCTCTTCGTCTACTACCAACACGTTGTGTATTTTGTGCCGGTTCATCGTTTTCTGAATCTCGGCAATCTTCGTCTGCGGCCCTACCATTTTTGGTGTCCGCGTCATGATGTCTCCTACCGTTCGGTCGAAGAACCGCGCCTGCCATTTCTCCATCGCGCGGCGGATGTCACCGTCGGTGATGAGGCCAACGACCTTCTCACCTCTTTCTTCTGACCTCTCGCCTCTTTCTACTGCCACGCCCAGTCCCAGCTTGCCTTTGCTCACCAGTATGATGGCTTCGCCCAAGTGCATCTCTTCCGTCAGCAGCGGCAGGTTTTCCGTTATCATCACGTCCTGAGCCGTTGTCAGCAGTCGCTTGCCCAGCTCACCGCCGGGGTGGAACTGTGCGAAGTCCTGCGGCTGGAAGTTCCTTTGTTCCATCAGTGCCACAGCCAGCGCGTCGCCCATTACCAATGTCGCTGTCGTCGAACTGGTCGGCGCGAGGTTCAGCGGGCAGGCTTCCTTTGCTACGCTGACGTTCAGGTGGCACGTCGAATATTTTGCCAACAGCGACTGCGGATTACCGGTCATGGCGATGATGGGAATTTCCATGTGCAACACCATCGGAATAAATCGCAGCAGCTCGTCCGTCTGCCCGGAATTCGAGATGGCAATCACCACGTCGCCGGCCGACATCACGCCGAGGTCGCCGTGGTAAACGTCCAGCGGATTCACGAAGAACGACGGGGTGCCTGTCGACGCCAGTGTCGCGGCAATCTTCGCTCCGATGTGTCCGCTCTTGCCTACGCCTGTTACGATGACCTTGCCCTGACACTGCATTATCAGTTCCACGGCGCGGTCGAACTCTTCGTCCATCTTCGGTATCAGGTCAAGCACCGCCTGTGCCTCGTCCTTGATACATTGTATTGCGTAGTCTCGTATCGTCATTCTCTTACCAATTTTGCGACCAAATCGCCAAGCGCACTGAGCTCCAGCATGTTTGCGGCGTCGCTCAAGCCCGCGTCCGGGGTGGGGTGGACCTCAAAGAAAAAGCCTGTCGCGCCGAAGGCCTTCGCCGCCAGTGCCATCTGGGGGACAAACCGCCTGTCGCCGCCAGTCTTGCCGTCGCTGCCGCCCGGGCGTTGCACGCTGTGGGTGCAGTCCATGATGACTGTCTCTGCCAATTCCAACATATCGGGAATGTTACGGAAGTCCACCACGAGGTTGTTATAGCCCATCATGTTGCCGCGCTCCGTCAGCCAAACGTCCTTGGCTCCGGCGTCGCGGGCTTTCTCCAGCGGATATCGCATATCGCGACCGCTCAGGAACTGGGCTTTCTTGATGTTTACGATTTTGCCCGTGCGAGCAGCAGCTGTCAGCAGGTCAGTCTGCCGGCACAGGAAGGCGGGTATCTGGATGACGTCCACCACCTCACCCGCAGGCTTGGCCTGCCAGCTTTCGTGGATGTCCGTCAACAGCCGCAGACCGTATTTCGCCTTTACGTCGGCCAGCATCTGCAATCCGCGGTCGATGCCCGGGCCGCGGAACGACGTTACCGACGTCCTGTTGGCCTTGTCAAACGAGGCTTTGAAGATGATGTCCGTGCCTAATTGCCGGTTAATGTCCACCAGCTTGGCAGCCACGGTGTCCAGCAACTCCGCTGACTCTATCACGCACGGTCCGGCTATCAATACAGGTCTTTTCATGCTGCTGCCTATACTTTATTTCATCTTGATGCACATCTTCGTGAGGTCGTCGCTGGGTTCGGCACTGCCCACGAACTCTTCCACGGCGCGGTGGATGGTTTCCGACGTCTCGCGCGCACTGCCCAGGTCGTTGCTCAACAGGGCTTTCAGACGCTCGTTGCCAAACTGCTCCTTGTCGGCGTTCTCGGCCTCGTTGATGCCGTCGGTATACATGAACAGCGTCTTGCCGTGCATGTTGGCCACCTCTTCGCCCTCAAACTCCATTTCCGGCCACAGTCCGATAGGTGCGTTGGCTTCCATTTCCATGTATTCGCCGTCGAGCAGCGGGGGATTATGGCCGGCATTGCAGAATTCCATGTGGCCCGAAGTCAGGTTGATGAGTCCGATGAACATCGTGACGAACATACCCTGCTCGTTGTCCTCGGCCAAAGCGTGGTTCAGTCGTGTGGCAATGGTGTTCGGCGTCAGACGGCCGTCAACCAGCGTGCGGAACATGCGCGTTACTTCGGCCATGAACAATGCCGCAGGCACACCCTTGCCGCTGACGTCGCCCACGCAGAAATACAGCTGGTCGTCCAGCAACGCATAGGCGTATAGGTCGCCGCCCACCTCCTTGGCAGGGGTCATCATGGCGTAGATGTCCACATCCCTGCGCCGTGGGAATACGTGCGGCAGCATTCTCTTCTGTATCTCGCGGGCAATGCGCAGCTCGCTCTCAATGCGCTCCTTGGCCTTGGTGGTTTCCTCCAGCCGGTCGTAGGCGTGCTGCAATTCGCCGTTCACTATCTTCAGGTGCTTCATGTGCTTGTTGCGGCGATAGCCGTAGATGGCAAGGAAGGCAATGAGGAGTGCCGCGATGACACCGCCTGCCGTTAGCAGCAGGTGTTCCTTGGCCAGCTCCTGCTCCTTCACCTCGTTCTCAGCGTAGGTAATCGACAGCTCCGTGTCGAACTCGTTCATTTGCGCGCGAGCCTCCGACGACTGGATGGAGTCTGTCGCCGCACGGGCGCGCTTCTGCCAGTACAACGCCTGTTTCCAGTCGCCCATGTGTTCGTAGATGGAGGCCTTCTGCGTACATCTGTTCTGCTGGTGTATCAGCTTGTCGGCGCGTTGCAGGGCCAGCTGCCACTGCTTGCGGTTCTTGGCCAGATACACGTTGATGAGCTCGCCGAACAAGCCGCCCTGACCGCCGTGCTCAGCCATCAGCTGTGCGCGCTCCTTATAAGCTTCCTCGAAACCGAGGCTGTCGCCCTGGTTATACCGTGCCAGGCACTTGTAGCTCCAGGCCGTAATCTGATTCATCGGGATGATGCCGGGCTCGTCCAGTGCCTTGCGCGCGTACTCCTTCACCTCCTCGTAGTCCTTTCGGTGGAGGGCTGTCTCGCAAAGTCCTAAGTAGCACGGAGCGGCACTCTCGTCAGGCAGATATTTCTCCTTCAGTTGCAGTGCCTGCAGGAAACTCTTCTCTGCCAGTCCATAGTTTCCCGACTGCTCGCGGATGGTGCCTAAGGTAAAGGTGGCGAAATACATGCCGACATTGCTGTTGTTCTGCTTGGCATTGTGGTACATGTCGTGAGCCAACTTCACACCCTTTTGGCGGTCGACATACTCGAACATATAGATGGCTTCGTAACTGCACGCGCGGTAGTACGTCTCCTGATACTGGGAAAACTCCGTAGCAGCCTTCACCTTCTGCACGGTCGCAAAATAATCATCCGTCTCGCGCGCACTATAGGCGCGATAAGCTTCGTTGGTCAGCTCTTGCAACTTCTCAGGCAGATTCTCCTCAGCCCCAGCACGGGTGCTTACCGATGCCAGCAACACCATCGCTAACACTACTAAACAAGCAATTTTTTTCATATCTTGTCAAATCAATCGGGTCTTGTTATTGTCATTTATTGTCATTTTGCCTGCAAAACTACGAAAAAAAGCGTAAAACACCAAACAAAATTCAAAAAAAATGGACTGATTTTTGCAGTATCGAAATTTTTTTGTAAATTTGCTGGCAGAAACTGAATAAATATTATTGTTAAACCATTTAATTGAACAAAACAAAATGAGTAAACAAACAAGTAACATGGTCCGGCGATTGCTGATGGCGGTGATGGTGATGGCGGCTGCCCTGCAGGCACGTGCGGCAAGCGCAGAGAAACTGACCTTTACCGTTAACGGGGAAAAGGTGGAGATTATCCTGGCAGAGCACCCCGTCATTACGTACACCAACAACACGCTTCACGTCAAGACGGACACAGAGACCATCGAAATCCCCGTGAGTGAGATATCCGGGGGATCGTTCGACAATCCGACAGGCATCCAGACGCTGGAAATGGCCGACATGGAAAACCGTAACGGCGAAATCCGTTTCAGTCACCTCAAGCCAGGCAGCCCAGTCGAGGTGTTCAGCTTTGACGGAGTCAAACTGTCGACAACAACTGCCGACGGCGAGGGCAAAGCGACGGTAAGTGCCGGACAGCTCCCCAAGGGTGCATACATCGTCAGGACTGCTTCGCAAGCTATCAAAATTGTTAACAAATAAATAACTTAATAAATACAAATCATTATGAAAAGATTTTTCCTTCTGTCGCTTGTTGCGACATTCGTTTCGCTGATGTCTGTCAGCGCTCAAGACAACACTTATAGTATGATCATCAAGCTGGCCAACGGCACCACGCTCACGATTGGGCCGAACGAAGTGGACAGCATTTCTTTTAACGACGGTGAAATAACAGTTTCCGGCAGCACTATTAGCGACCTTGTCAACGAAATCAAGAATGCCCAGGCTGAGAGTCAGATGCGTATCGACAGCCTTTCGAAGGTGCTCATGATGCACATAGAAGATATTATGCAAGCTCTTGCAAATATTCCTATTCCTGATTTGTCGAACTATCCGACGAAAGCCGAACTAACAGATCTGTTATACAAATATGCCACAAAGGAAGACTTGCAATACGAGCAAGACATGAGAGCAAAGGAAGATCAAAATCTTATGGAACTTGTGCAGAAAGTGGATGCGGATCACAAAAATAGAGAACAACATCTTATTACAGAAATCGATGAATTAAAGACAGTCATTACTATGTTGAACGCGCGGATTGAAGCATTAGAAAATGAAGTCAATCAATTAAAAGGCAATTAAGTTTACATAGACGGGACTTTTGTGTACACCCCGACACAAAAAAGGCGAGCTCGCAATCACTGCGGGCTCGCATTTTTTTTTACTTTACTGGCGGTAAAGTGACGGTTTAATGACGGTGAAGTGGCGGTTTAGTGCCGGTAAAGTGTAAGGAAATAGTCACTAAAGTCCTTGCAGATTGCACCAGCAAAGTCGTTCAATAAACCCTTGTTGTCGCCCGAATTGCCCACCAACTGGGCCTTAATTGTCGTAGCGAAGCACGACGGCTTCGTTGGAAACGTCTAGTGTGGCCTTGGCTCCCGTCAGGAGTGGAAAGTTGCGGAGGTGGGCGTGGCCTGTGGGGAAGTCGTAGCAGACGGGGATGTGCCAATGCTGGAGGTATTCGTGGAGCATGGCGTACATGTCGTCGAAGCCGTTTTCGGGGTGCTTGTACTTGTTGAACTGGCCTACGACGACGGCGCGGATGTGGGATTGCAGTCGCCGAACCTCGATGTTGTGCAGCATTCGGTCGACTTTGCTCATCTCCTCGCCAGTGTCCTCGATGAACAGAATGGTGCCGTCCATGAGCAAGGGGTCGAAATCGGAACCTGCCAAGTCGTTGAATACCGACATGTTGCCCCCAACGAGGATGCCCTCGGCCTTACCCGTGATGTTCAGCGGATGCGGAGCGACACGATAGGTGGGCAGATTGCCCTGTAGCATCTGTCGCAACGTCTGGCTGACGGTATCGTTACCCTCGTAGGTCTTCAGTGCGTGGCACATCGACCCGTGAATGCCTTTCACCCCAGCCCTCGCCTCGGCGCACAGCAAAGCTGTGATGTCGCTGAAACCAATCATCATCTTGGGGTAGTGGCGAAGGGTGTCTAACGACAGCCGGGCTAGCAGATGAGCCGCTCCGTCGCCACCTCGTGAGCACATAATCGCCTTGACAGTCGGCTCTTTGAGCGCCCAGAGCAAATCGGCAAGTCGTTCGTCAACAGTTCCCGCAAAACCATGGTAGTCCGAGAGCGCGTGTGGGCCCACTACACAGCGGTAGCCCCACTGTTCCAGCGTCCTCATACCGCCATTGATGGTTGCAGTGTCCGTAGCGCTCGAAGGGGAGATAATGGCAATCGTATCGCCCTCATGCAAATATTGTGCTGAAAGTGAAAGCACCCGGCAAAGCATGAGCGATATTACGATCGTCTTTTTCATATCCCCTCTGTACCGCGGGACGGATTAGAACTTGTAGTCGACGCCGACACCGATGACGTGGTTGGTGCGGGAGTAGGTCTCGAGGCCGTAGGAGGTCTGCTTGTCGTAGTCGCTGTAGAGGGAGCAGAAGTAGCCGGCATTGAGGCGGACCTGCTTGTTGATGTTCCATGCTCCGCCGAGGCCTAAGCTATAGCTGTCGCAGGCGAAGGAAGTGTTTTGCTGGTAACCGTCAGTGGCACCGTAGTCAGTGTGCTGGGCGCCACAGCTGACGGTGAACTTCTCGTTGATGTCGTACTCTACGCCGGCAAGAATCTCATGGGTGCCGTGTTTCAGCTCGTCCTGGCGGTCGTTGGCCATCTTGGCGTTCTTGTCGTCGAAGAAGTGATATTCCAATGTGGCACGCAACTTGGGGGTAAACTCGTAGCCGGCAGCAAGGGAGAGGAGTGCGGGCATGTCGTAGCGTGTCTTGACGCCGTCCTCGTATGGTGCGGTGTAGGCGTCAAGTTTTTCCTGAAGGGCTTTCATGTTGCTTATGGCGTGAAAGGGGTCGAGCAGTATCATGGCGGCAAGGGCACGCTTGCCAAGACCTGCTTCAAGCACATTTGTGTCGTTGGTGGTCTGGATCTTTGTGCGGAACTCATAGCGTGCGGTCAGGGTGAGCGGTCCTTGATGATATGCCAGGCTGATGATGGGCGTAAAGCCCCAGCCTTTCTGGTCAACGTCAAGCAATAGCTTGGCAATCTCGCCCAACAGAGGATGGTCCTTGGCGACGACGTGGCCACGATAGTAGCCGTCGTAGTAGTTGGCACGGATGCCGAACGCGGCAGAGAGACAGTCAAGTACTTTATAGGAGAAATTAACCTGTCCGCCGTAAATATACTGCTTACCCTTCATCTGAGAATCGAGGGTGTACTGGTTGGGAGTGATGCCTTTTTCGGCGAGCATGTTCTGTAGCATGACATTAAACATAGGCACACCTTCTTTGTATTCGACGAAGCCGCCGCTGCCCACGATGCCAAGCATGGCCGAGAGCGCCCAGCGGTCTTTCTTATAGGACGCAAAGAGTGCGGGGACGATGGGTGCGGAGGCCTTGCCTTCGTAGGTGTGGCTACCGGCCTCTGTGGTGAGCTTGATGTCGCGATACTGCCAGGGCTTCTGGAAGTTGAGCGACAGTTGCCACCCTTCGTGTCCCCAGACGATACCGGCAGGATTGCTGAACGTGGCGTCAATCTCGGTGGAAGCGCCTCGTGCCATCATGCGGTCGAAGGCGATGTGATAGTTGGTGTTGGTCATCAGTCCGCCAGCGAAGGTTGCGATGGAGAAAAGTGCTGCAAAGGCAGCGAAAAGGATTAATCTTCTCATGCTAAAAAAAGTGATTGGTTGACATTTCGTCGGCAAAGATACGAAAAAAATGCGAATTGGCAATTGATATACATTATTTATTATTAAAAAAGTGGTATTTTTTCGGTAAAACATTGGGGATAGTGCAACTTTTTTTGTAATTTTGCAGGCTCAAAAGAAAATTTATAACGCGTTATTTATTATATTTATGGCAGACAAGAAAAAGATTAAGACTGCGCTCATCTCGGTATTTCATAAAGATGGGCTGGAAGAGTTGCTGAAAAAGCTGAACGACGAGGGCGTGAAGTTCCTGTCGACAGGTGGCACTCAGACGTTTATTGAATCGCTGGGTTACCAGTGTGAGAAGGTGGAGAACGTGACGACGTATCCGTCCATCCTCGGTGGCCGCGTGAAGACTTTGCATCCGAAAGTGTTCGGAGGTATCTTAGGCAGACGCGAGCTGGAGAGCGACCGTCAGCAGATGGCTCAGTACGAGATTCCCGAGATTGACCTCGTGGTGGTAGACCTGTATCCCTTCGAGCAGACTGTGGCAAGCGGTGCGAGCGAGGAGGACATCATCGAGAAGATTGACATCGGCGGCATCTCGCTGATTCGTGCAGCAGCTAAGAATTTCAACGACGTGGTAATCGTTCCGTCGAAGGCTGAGTACGCTGTATTGTTAGACATCCTGAACGAGCAGGGTGCAGAGACTACGAAGGCCCAGCGCCGTATGCTGGCTACACGTGCCTTCGGCGTATCGAGTCATTACGACACCGCTATTCACGCTTGGTTCGAGAAGTTATAACGAACACGAATCTAACTAATCGGACGAATAAACAATTCGTGGTTAAAAAGGAAAAGAAAAACAATTAGAGTATATTATGGGATTTTTTAGTTTTGTTCAGGAAATAGCAATGGACCTGGGAACGGCCAACACCATCATTATCAGCGATGATAAGATTGTGGTTGACGAGCCGTCAGTAGTTGCGCTGGACCGCCATACCGACAAGATGATTGCCGTGGGTGAGAAGGCAAAGATGATGTATGAGAAGACACATGACAATATACGCACAGTACGTCCGCTGAGAGATGGTGTGATAGCCGACTTCTCGGCCTGCGAGCAGATGATGCGCGGACTGATCAAGATGGTTCACACGGGCCACCGCCTGTTCTCGCCCTCACTGCGCATGGTGATTGGCGTTCCGAGCGGTTCGACGGAAGTTGAGCTGCGTGCCGTTCGCGACAGTGCCGAGCACGCCGACGGACGCGACGTGTACCTGATTTTCGAGCCGATGGCTGCTGCTATCGGTATCGGCATCGACGTAGAAGCTCCCGAGGGTAATATGATTGTCGACATCGGTGGCGGTTCGACGGAGATTGCCGTGATTTCGCTGGGTGGTATCGTGTCGAACAACTCGATTCGTACCGCTGGTGACGACCTGACATCGGACATCCAGGAATATATGTCGCGCCAGCATAACGTGAAGGTGTCGGAACGTATGGCCGAGCGCATCAAGATTGCAGTAGGCTCGGCACTGACCGACCTGGGCGACGAGGGTCCTGAGGACTATGTAGTACACGGCCCGAACCGTATCACCGCATTGCCTATGGAAGTTCCTGTATGTTATCAGGAGATTGCCCACTGTCTGGACAAGACCGTTGCGAAGATTGAGAACGCCGTGCTCTCCGCACTGGAGAATACACCTCCCGAACTGTATGCCGACATCGTGAAGAACGGCATCTGGCTGGCTGGTGGCGGTGCACTGCTGCGCGGTCTGGACCGCCGTCTGGAGAACAAGATCAACATTCCGTTCCACATTGCCGAAGACCCGTTGCACTCAGTGGCCAAGGGTGCCGGTATTGCACTGAAGAATGTTGACCGCTTCTCGTTCCTCATGAGATAAGAGGTAAGCAATGAGAAACCTGCTTGAGTTTCTGCAGAACCACTTCCACTGGGTTCTGTTCGTAGTGCTCGAAGCCCTGAGCGGCATATTGCTGTTCCAGTATAATAGCTACCAGAACAGCGTATGGTTTATGTCAGCCAACTGGGCAACGGGCAAGGTGTACGAATGGAGCTCATGGATGGAGTCGTTCTTCTCGATGTCCACAAACAACGAGGACTTGACGCTTCGGAATTTCTATCTGGAGCGTCAGGTCAATCAGTTGCGCCGTTTGTATCAGGAGGCGACAACGAAAAAAGACCCCAAGGAAGTCGAGGAACTGGAAAAACTGCAGCAGTATAAGTTGATACCCGCCAAGGTGATTACCAACGAGTTACACTTGGCGAACAACCTGATAACCATCGACAAAGGCGAGCAGGACGGCGTCGAAGTAGGCATGGGCGTGGCTTGTGGACAAGGCGTTGTAGGCGTAGTGTATCTGACCAGCGCCCACTACAGCATCATCATTCCTGTGCTGAACATGAAGTCGTCGCGCATCAGCTGTGCCATCCGCAACAGAGGCTATTTCGGCGTGTTGCGCTGGGACGGCAGGGACGCGGGAATTGCCTACGTCGAGGATATTCCCCGCCACGCACGATTCAACAAGGGTGAATGGGTGGAGACGAACGGCTTTTCAACCATCTTCCCGCCAGGTGTATTGGTAGGTCAGATCAAGCAGGTTTACAACTCGCGCGACGGACTGTCGTATCGTTTGCAGGTGCGCCTGTCGACGGATTTCGGCAATCTGCGCGACGTGGTGGTCATTAGCGACAAGACGATAGCCGAGCGGATGCGACTGATGCAGGCCGCAAGGGACTCGCTGAAGCTGAACGTGTCGGAGTGAGGTGAGAGGTTAGAAGTTAGAGGTTAGAGGTAAGAAGTAAAAGATATATGACGGCAGATTTAATCAAACGAGGTTGTGTATTTGTGCTCTTCGTACTGGCACAGGCAATGGTGCTGGGACGCATCCACCTGTTCCACTATGCCACGCCGTTGCTGTACGTCTATTTCGTCATCAGCTTCGAGCGTAACCAGCCCAAGTGGGCCGGTCTGCTGTGGGCATTCTTCATGGGTTTGTTCATCGACATTTTCCTGAACACTCCCGGACTGGCTGCTGCCTCGCTGACGTTCATTGCTGCCATACAACCGTATTTCCTCATACTATTCCTCCCGCGTGACGCTGCCGACAACCTGAAGCCCTCGATGGCAACGCTCGGCCCCAGCAAGTATTCCACCTACATGATAACGCTGGTGACACTCTATTGCGTATTGTTCTATTCGTTGGAGTTCTTCAATTTCTTCAACTGGTTGCAATGGGCTCTGTGCGTTGTGGGCAGTACGCTCATTACGATAGCGTTGATCTATACCTTTGAACTATACAACAGCAGGCAGTAAGTAGATGAAGAGCGACGGGTTGGAATACAGGCACTATGTCATTGGCGGAGTGGCCATACTCATCGTGGTGGTGTACATCATCCGACTGTTCCAGTTGCAGATTTCCAGCGATGACTATAAGAAGAGTGCCGACTCGAATGCCTTCCTGAAGAAGATAGAATACCCGTCGCGAGGCGTCATTACCGACCGCAACGGCAAACTGTTGGTATATAACCAGCCCGCCTACGACATCATGGTGGTGATGAACGAGGCGAAGGATCATCTGGACACGCTGGATTTCTGTGAGGCTCTGAACATCACGCGCGAGGAGTTTGACCGCAGGATGGAAACCATCAAGGACCGCAACAAGAATCCCGGCTATTCACGTTTTACACAGCAGATTTTCATGAGTCAGCTGTCGGACAAGGACTTCTCCGTATTTCAGGAGAAGATGTTCCGATTCCCCGGCTTCTATGTCCAGCGACGCACAATCCGACAATATCAGCAACCGCTGGCAGCCCACGTATTGGGTGATGTGGCAGAGGTGTCGCCCGCCGATATCGAGGAAGACGACTACTACCAGCCTGGCGACTACATCGGCAAACTGGGCATTGAGCGCAGTTACGAGAAACAGCTGCGTGGCGAAAAGGGTATTCAGATTCTGCTGCGCGACGCTCATGGGCGTGTGCAAGGGCGCTATCAGAACGGTAAGTTTGACCGCCGGCCTGTGGCAGGCAAGAACCTGACGCTGGGCATTGATGCTGACTTGCAGGCTTTGGGCGAAAGGCTGATGGAAGGAAAAATCGGCTCCATCGTCGCCATAGAACCCTCGACGGGAGAGGTGCTCTGCATGGTATCATCGCCGTCGTACGACCCGCGAATGATGGTAGGACGCCAGCGTTCGAAGAGTCACAGCGAGTTGCAGCGCAACGTATGGAAACCACTGTTGAACCGCAGTATCATGGGTATGTATCCGCCAGGCTCGACATTTAAGACCACGCAGGGACTGACCTTTATGTCGGAGGGCATTCTGCATCCGACGCATACGGTTTATCCCTGCAGACACGGCTTCAACTTCAAGGGCTTGCACGTCGGTTGTCACGGCCATGCGTCGCCCTTGCCGCTCGTGCCTGCACTGTCGACGTCGTGTAACGGTTATTTCTGCTGGGGACTCTACTATATGATTAACCAGAACATCAGCAAATACGGCAACGTGCACGATGCCATGAACATCTGGCGCGACTACATGGTATCGATGGGCTTCGGCTATCCGCTGGGCATCGACCTGCCGGGCGAGAAGCGAGGCATGATTCCTAACGGCGACTATTACGACAACCGCTACAAGAAGTCGTGGAACGGACTGACCGTCATCTCCATTGCCATCGGACAGGGTGAGGTCACCGCCACTCCGTTGCAGATTGCCAACTTGGGAGCCACAATTGCCAATCGCGGATGGTTCATTACGCCGCACGTCGTGAAACACGTACAAGGCGAGAAAATGGACACGTTGTACAGCAAGCGCCGCTATACAAAGGCTACGCGCGAGGCTTACGACTACGTGGTACAAGGTATGAGGGCGTCGGCTACAGGCGGTACCTGTCACGAACTGTCGCGTTACGATTTCCAGGCGTGTGGCAAGACGGGTACGGCGCAGAACCGCGGTCACGACCATTCGGTGTTCATGGGCTTTGCACCGATGGACAATCCGAAGATTGCCGTTGCCGTTTACGTCGAGAACGGTGGCTGGGGCGCAACGTATGGCGTGCCTCTCGGCGGTCTCATCATGGAGCAATATATTCACGGAAAACTGTCGGAAGCCTCGCAGAAGAGAGCCGACGAGTTCCAGCACAGACATATTTCATACGGCTCTACAAGCCGATAATTGAGCGTTGAGGATTAGAATGAAAGCAGATAAACGACAACAGAGTGTACTTCGCAATGTGGATTGGTGGACGATAGCCATCTACCTCGCGCTGCTCACCTTCGGATGGATCAGCGTCTGCGGAGCCAGCTACTCGTATGGCGAGACGGATATCTTCAGTCTCGACACGCGTTCGGGTATGCAGATTATCTGGATCGGAACGAGTATCGTGCTGGGTTTCGTACTGGTCATGATGGACGACAGGTTCTACGACACCTTTGCCTATATCATCTACGCCCTGTTGCTGCTATTGCTTTTTGTCACGATATTCAATCCGCACAGCATCAAGGGGTCGCGCTCGTGGCTCGTATTAGGTCCGCTGCGACTGCAACCGGCTGAGTTTGCCAAATTCGCTACCGCACTGGCCTTGGCCAAGTTCATGTCAGCATATGGCTACAGCATACATATCTGGAAACACTTTGGAATGACGCTGCTGCTCATACTGATGCCTATGATATGTATCGTGTTGCAGCGTGAAACGGGTTCGGCATTGGTCTATCTGGCCTTCTTCCTCATGTTTTATCGCGAGGGTATGCCGGGATCCATTCTCTTCACGGGTTTGGCAATGGTGGTCTATTTCGTCGTGGGCATCCGTTTTGCCGACGTACATTTCGGAGATTCTCCGACCAGTGTTGGCAAGTTCACGGTCATCCTGCTGATACAGCTTTTCTCTATCGGCATGGTGTGGGTCTACTGCCATCAGCGCACGGCGTGGAAACTGTTGCTCTGCTGCATCGGTGCCACGCTATTGTCCCTCCTGTTCTTGAAACTGCCCTTCGATATTGTGTATATCCAGCTCGTACTGACGGCAGTCATGATAGGATATTTCGTGTGGGAGGGCCTTGGCACGCGCGTGCGTTCCTATTTTTTTATAGCGTTGTTCGCCTTGGGCTCCGTGGGATTCTTCTATGGTGCCGACTTCATCATGCAAAACGTGATGGAACCTCACCAACGCTCGCGTATCAACGTGTTGCTGGGATTGGACGAGGACCTGCGCGGTGCGGGCTATAACGTGCACCAGTCGGAGATTGCCATTGGTTCAGGAGGCCTTGAGGGAAAGGGATTCCTCAATGGCACACAGACGAAGTTGAAGTTTGTTCCCGAGCAGGATACCGACTTCATCTTCTGCACTGTTGGCGAAGAAGAAGGATTCCTGGGTTCGGCTGGGGTACTCATCTTGTTCCTGGCTTTGATACTGCGCCTCATCTACTTGTCCGAACGACAACCGCATCCCTTCTCACGGATATACGGCTATTGCGTACTGTCCATCTTCCTATTCCACCTCTTTATCAACGTCGGAATGGTTTTAGGCCTGACGCCTGTTATCGGTATCCCATTGCCGTTCTTCAGCTATGGCGGCTCGTCGCTATGGGGATTCACCTTCCTGCTCTTCATATTCCTGCGACTCGACGCAAGCAGGAAACTGTTAAGGAGTTAAGAAGTCAGGCTATTTGCGGCTTACCTTGACCCCGATGTCAGAGATGCCTGGCAGAATTTCGCGCTTCATATCGTGACGTATAGCAACGAAAAGCTTTTCGCCAGCCTGTAACTCTAACGTGGGAAGACGAAACATATACTGATACTGGCTCACACCAGCTCCCTTGGCAGTGCCGTGATCGTTGACGAGGTCACATACCAGCGTGTCGCAGTGTTTCTCTTGCGTAGAGGCAAGTTGCTGTTCGACAATCATGTTTAGTCCCATAAACGGATATTCGCCGGTAATGCGAAGCCCTACTTCTTCCTCATACAGTCCATCCTCACCGATGGGGCCAACGACAAACGAAATCGTGTCGTTACGCTCCCAGCCCGTTAGCGGCGTATGTTCATAATGATAGTAAACGGTCCGCTTGTTGCAGGCTGTCAGAAGCATGATAAGCAGTGAGATACTGCATATATATAATAAGGTATGCTTACTGTTGTTGGGCATCTTTCGGCTGCTGGGGCTTTTTCTTCTTCTTTTTCTTTTTCTTGGCACGGTCGAAGCGGGCGATGTTCTCCTGAGTAGCCAAATCGATAGGACCTTGCGGTGCTTTCTTCTTGCCATCCTCCAACAGCGATTCGGGCTTCTCGCCCTGGCGGTTCATCTCCACAATCTGTTTGGCACGCTCGGCAGTAATCGTCTCCAGATTGGCGGCAATGTTCTTATCGGTAGAGTAGGTGACAAGCCCTGCCAGGATGTCGGCCTTGAAATAGTAATAGTCGGCATCCAGCGTCTGAAGAACGGTTTCCTTTGAGGGCATCTTACGTCCAGCCTCTACATAGTTGTCGACCTCGTAGTTGAGGCAGCATTTCAGTTTGGCACACATGCCTGCCAGTTTCTGCGGATTCAGCGAGATGTCCTGAAAACGCGCTGCCGACGTGCCGACGCTCGAAAAGTTCTTCATCCACGTGGCACAGCATAGCTCACGGCCACAGGGACCTGTACCGCCGATGAGTCCTGCTTCCTGACGCGCACCAATCTGCTTCATCTCCACACGGATATGGAACGCTGCTGCCAGGTCCTTGATGAGCTGGCGGAAGTCGACACGCTCGTCGGCAATATAGTAGAAGATAGCCTTCTGTCCGTCGCCTTGATACTCCACGTCGCCAATCTTCATCTTCAGGTCAAGATTCTTGGCTATCTGACGGCTCTCAATCATCGTAGAATGTTCCAGGCGCTTGGCTTCCTTGAATTTGTCGATGTCTGTCTGGCGGGCAATGCGGTAAACGCGACGGATGTCGTCGGCACTCTTCAAGTTGGCTTTCTTCAATTGCAAGTGCACCAGTCGTCCTGTCAGCGTCACCACACCGACATCGTGACCGGGATTAGCCTCTACGGCTACAATGTCGCCTTTCTTCAGGGGCAGATTGTTCACGTTATGGTAATAGCCCTTGCGCGTATGTTTGAACTGTACCTCTACCAGGTCGGTGGTATCGGCATTGCCTGGCACGTCAGCAAGCCAGTCGTAGGTGTTTAACTGGCGGTCCTGACGTCCGATGGCATTTTTGCATAGTCCTCGGTCGCAACCGGTTTTTATTTTGAGTTCTTTTTCCATTTTTATCTTTATTTCGTTATTCCGTTATTTCCGTAATTCCGTAATTCCGTTATTCCGTGATTCCGTTATTCCATCATTCCGTAATTCCATCACTTCTGTATCAGCAGCACAATCATTTGCAGCGCCAGGTCGTAGAACACAATCTTCGCATTGGCGTTCTGCCCTATATCGCGAATGGCCTTGTTGATGAGGTCGTAGATGGACAGCACGTTGGCTTCGTTGATGAATCGGGCGAAATTCTTGGCGAAATCCTCTTCGCGCTGCGTCATGTAGCAGAGGTCTTCCTGCTTGAAGTTATACATGAAGTTCTCGCGTGTCAGCCGCAGGAAGTAGTCGAGGAACCGCTTCTGCTTCTCACGCCCCAGCGATGCCATGCGCTCCGACCACGTCTTCAGGTCCTTCACCTTACGCTGGTACGACAGGCGCATCAGCGTCTGGAACATATCCAGAAACAGCTCGTTCTCCGAGTCCGCGCTCAGCATTTCCAGTGCCTTCAGCCAACTGCCGTTTGCCATTCGGCTCACGCGCTGGGCGACGTCCTCGGTCAGTCCGCGCTTCTCGATGAGTGCCTGCCGGATGTCGTCCGTGTCAATTTTGCGGACGTCAATGCGCTGTACGCGGCTGCGGATGGTTTCCAACAGCCTGTCGGGTTCCTCGCAGGCCATGATGAATACGGTCTGCGAAGGGGGCTCCTCCAACAGCTTCAGGATTTTGTTGGCACATTCCTGATTCATGCGCTCGGGTAGCCAGATGACGCTGACCTTATAGCCTCCCTGGCTCGACTTCAGCGACAGCTTGCGCACCAGTTCGTCGCTCTCTCCGGCGGTAATGATGGCCTGCTGGTTTTCGCCGCCCATCTGTTCCAGCCATTCGTTCATGGTGAAGTAGGGACCTGCCATCACCAGTTCGTGCCACTCGCGGGCAAAGTCGTCGCTCACCGGCTTGTGGTCGCTGCTCATCGAGGGCAGCTTGATGGTAGGGTAGGTGAAGTGCAGGTCGGGATGCTCCAGCTTGCGAAGCATCGGACTCTCGACGGGTTCGCCAAACATACTCGTCTCGCCGCCCTGCGACAGCAGCACTTTGGCAAAACCGATGGCCAGTGCCAGCTTCCCCGCACCCTGCGGTCCGGTCAGCATCATGGCATGTGGCAGACGGTCTTCACTGACCATCTGCATCAGGCGTTGTTGCACCTCTCGTTGTCCTATAACTTGCTCAAAAGCCATTACAATTTGCAAAGATAGTATAAACCGAGCGAAAAACCAAATAAAATTTGAGTTTTTCCGAGGTGCAGCCTATTTTCGCTGTTGAAAACAGCAAAATTAGTTAAAAAGTATGGAATTTGCAAGATAATTTCAAAGAAAAACACTACTTTTGTAATCCGTTAACGAATAACTAACATAAAAATCAAATATGGAATACCAAAAACGTGGTAGCTCAGCCTACCTTTTCTCAATTGTTTTGGTCGCTGTCTTGGGCGGACTTTTGTTCGGATACGACACGGCCGTCATCTCTGGAGCCGAAAAGGGTCTTCAGGCGTTTTTCATGGAGTCAAAGGACTTCGCCTATACTGATGGCTGGCACGGATTCACTTCTGCCAGCGCACTCATAGGTTGTATCATCGGCTCGGCACTCTCGGGCTTTTTGGCCACCAATCTCGGCCGTAAGCGCTCGCTGATCATCGCCGGACTCCTGTTCTTCATCTCAGCCTTAGGTTCGATGGAGCCCGAGTTTATGTTCTTCACCCACGGAGAACCGTCCTACTCGCTGCTCATCATGTTCAACTTCTACCGCGTCATCGGTGGTATCGGCGTAGGTCTGGCATCAGCCATCTGCCCGATGTATATCAGCGAGGTGGCACCCTCTAATATAAGAGGTATGCTCGTCTCGTGCAACCAGTTTGCCATCATCTTCGGTCAGCTGGTGGTCTATTTCGTCAACTTCTTCATCCTGGGTGAACACATCCAGCCGCTCGTCGAGGAAATGGGTAAGGGCATTGCTGCCATCAATCCAGCCGCACAGTGGACTGTCACCACAGGTTGGCGTTATATGTTCGGTAGCGAGGCTGTGCCGGCAGGACTCTTCGCACTGCTCATCTGCTTCGTGCCCGAGTCGCCGCGTTACCTCGTTTCGGTAGGCAAGGACCAGGCTGCCCTCAAGGTACTGACGAGGATCAACGGCAGCGAGCGCGGCCAGTTCATCCTGCAGGCCATCAAGGAAACGCTGGTGCAGAAGACCGAGAAACTCATGTCCTACGGTGCCATGTGTATCTTCATCGGCATCATGCTCAGCGTCTTCCAGCAGGCTGTCGGCATCAATGCCGTGCTCTACTACGCACCGCGCATCTTCGGCGACATGGGCATGGACAACCCGATGATGATTACCGTCTTCATGGGTGTCATCAACATCCTCTTCACCCTCGTCGCCATCTTCACCGTCGAGAAGTGGGGACGCAAGCCCCTGCTCATCTTCGGCTCGCTGGGCATGGCGCTCGGAGCCTTCGGCGTCGCCGTCACCTTCGGCCACGCTGGCCTTGAACTCGTCACCGCCGCCTCACTGCTCATCTATTCGGCTTGCTTCATGTTTTCGTGGGGACCCATCTGCTGGGTACTCATTGCCGAGATATTCCCCAACACCATCCGTGGTGCCGCTGTGGCCATCGCCGTAGCTTTCCAGTGGATTTTCAACTTTATCGTCTCGTCCACCTTCGTACCGATGTTCAACATGCACCTGTCTGAGGGCGACGACTTCGGCCACTGGTTCACCTACGGCCTCTACGGCTGTATCTGCGTCGTTGCCGCCATCTTCGTTTGGCGACTGGTTCCCGAGACCAAGGGCAAGACCCTCGAGGATATGACGAAGCTCTGGCGCTGGAAGGCTTATGTACCCGGTGAAGGCACTCACGATGGTACCGCCTATTCTGATAAAGGTGGCCGAGAATAAATATTTAATTGATAATTGTGAATTGTGAATTGAAAATTGTGAATTGATATTATGAAAAGAATTCTTGTAGCAGAAGACAACGACAGCAATTACATGCTGATGAACTATGTTTTGAAGAGACATTATGACTATTTCCGCGCCCGTAACGGACAGGAAGCTGTAGAACTGACCGAGATCGAAAAGCCTGACCTCATCCTCATGGACATCAAGATGCCCGTGATGGATGGACTGGAGGCAGCGCGCCTCATCAAGGCCAAGCACCCCGACATGCCTATCATCGCGCTGACCGCCAACGCTTTCGACAGCGACCGCCACGCAGCCGCTGAGGCTGGATGCTGCGATTTCCTGCCGAAGCCCGTCAATGCCGAAAAGTGTCTGCAGATCATCGCGAAATTTATTGGCGAATAACCTATGGACGCGCAGAAAGTCATCATTTCCAACAACTTGCAGCAATCGCTTTACCGAGCGATTGCTGCTTGTCAATACGACCTGCTGTTCGTGCTTGTCGACACCACCACCCAGCGCCTCTGCCTGCCCGTCGTGGCCGACTACGACTGCATGCGCGACGCACGCTGCATCGTCATCCCCGACACCGACACCCACAAGACGCTCGACTCCGTCACCCATGTCTGGTCCGAACTGCAGCGCCTCGGGGCTACCCGCCATTCGCTAATGATCAATCTCGGCGGCGGCATGGTCACCGACCTCGGCGGTTTCGCCGCCTCCACCTTCAAGCGCGGCATTCAGTACATCAACATCCCCACCACGCTGCTCTCCATGGTCGATGCCTCCGTGGGCGGCAAGACCGGCTTCAATTTCGGAGGACTGAAAAACGAGATTGGCGTCTTCTCCAATGCCAGCTCCGTCATCCTCGACACCACGTTCCTGCGCACCATGGACCGCGAGAACCTCCTCTCCGGCTATGCCGAGATGCTCAAGCACGGCCTCATCTCCAACGACCGCATGTGGGCTGAACTCCTAGAATTTCTAGAATCTCTAGATCATCTAGACCATCTAGATTCTCAAGATCCTCTAGTCCCCCTTTCCCCCATGCTTGCCGAAAGCGTCGCCGTCAAGCAGCGCATTGTCACCGAAGACCCCACCGAGCGCGGCATCCGCAAGGCCCTCAACCTCGGTCATACCGCCGGCCACGCCTTCGAGTCGCTAGCCCTCGAGCGCAAGCCCGTCCTCCACGGCTATGCCGTCGCCTACGGACTCATCGTCGAGCTCTACCTCTGTTGCGTCAAGACCGGTTTCCCGCAGCATAAGATGCGCCAGACCGTTGCCGCCATCAAGGAGCACTACGGCCGCATGCCCATCACCTGCGACGACTACCCCCAGCTCCTTGCCCTCATGCACCACGACAAGAAGAACACCGGAAGCGACATCAATTTCACCCTCCTCGGCAACGTCGGCGACATCCGCATCAACCAGACCGCCTCAGAGGACGAAATCCGCGAAGCCCTCGACTTCTACCGCGAGTGCTAACCTTTAACCCGTATCATCGCGAAGGTTGCGGTGTAGGTGGTGCCGCCCTCGATGCTGCCGATGTTCGTCTCGGTTTCATCGGTAATGGTCAGGTTGCCGCCGTTGACGTAGATGACCATGCCGTAGGTCTCGTTCGCGGTGAGGCTGCGGCTCAGCTTATGACAGTTCAGGTCGATGGTCACGGTCTGGCCGCTGTTGATCGTGAGTCTCTCACTCAGCTCGATGTCCGTCGTGAGCCTGAAGTACGCGCCGTCGGTGATGGCGCTGTTCAATTCGTCCTTCGTCGAAACTTCGGTCTGCGCCCACGCCCCCTGCACTATCATGCATATCAAGGCAATAGTTAATAGTAGAGATTTTTTTATATTCATAGTTGTATTATTTTTAAGCCCCTCACATTCAGTGCGTTATATATCGTTTTGCGTAGGTTCATACTTTCGTTTGTAGTTTTCTTTGGCACAAAGATACGACAAATTTACGAATCAAACAAATTTTCGGGCATAAAAAACCTCCATGAATCTTGCGCCAAAGGGCGGGGTTACGAGGATTAGAAGGGATAGCCGATGGCGAAGTGGAGGGTTTGGTAGCGGCTGAAGCTGTCGACGTTGAAGTAGCCGGAACGGCTGGTGTCGTAGGGCAGGTGGAGACCGACGCCCCAGTCGAGACGGATGATGAGGAAGTCGAGGTCGTAGCGCAGTCCGATGCCGGTGCCCAGTGCGAGCTCGCGGAAGAAGTTCTTCAGCCGGAAGTTGCCGGGCGTGAAGGCCTCATCCATATCCGGGTCGTCGTAATGGTCGCCGGGCGGCGTCCAGACGTTGCCGGCATCGAGGAAGATGGCTCCTTGGAGGTTGCCGAAGAGCTGGGGGCGGTACTCGAGGTTAGCGACGAACTTGATAGAGCCGTTGCGGAATATGTAGTCGAA
>Ga0247609_10000601_pt1 | contig 48445 bp, 40 predicted proteins | sample 172DNAGHGlowgp2_FD_193487 | JGI IMG/M metagenome (GOLD analysis project Ga0247609, IMG submission 193487) | Sheep rumen microbial communities from Palmerston North, Manawatu-Wanganui, New Zealand - 1728 DNA GHGlow gp2 | ecosystem: Host-associated > Mammals > Digestive system > Stomach > Rumen ... | reverse complement strand
ACTCCATGTCGCTGGTAAAACTGGTGGGGAAGGTGCAACCCACCGAAATCTACAATCTGGCGGCCCAGAGCCATGTGCAGGTGAGCTTCGACGCACCGGAGTTCACAGCCGACGTAGACGCAGTGGGCGTGCTGCGCATCCTCGAGGCTGTGCGCACCAACCACCTTGAACACCATTGCCGCATCTACCAGGCCTCTACATCCGAACTCTACGGCAAGGTTGAGGAGGTGCCACAGAACGAGTTGACTCCCTTCCACCCCTATTCGCCATACGCTGTGGCGAAGTTGTACGGCTATTGGATTGTCAAGGAGTACCGCGAGGCTTACGGCATGTACTGCTGTTCTGGCATTCTCTTCAACCACGAGTCGGAACGAAGGGGCGAGACCTTCGTGACCCGTAAAATCACGCTGGCCGCAGCACGAATCGCACAGGGCAAGCAGGAGAAACTCTTCCTCGGCAACCTGTCGTCGCTCCGCGACTGGGGCTATGCCAAGGACTACGTGGAGTGCATGTGGCTCATCCTGCAGCAGGAGCAGCCCGACGACTTCGTCATTGCCACCGGAGTGCAGCACTCGGTGCGCGAGTTCGCCTACCTGGCCTTCAAGACCGCTGGTATGGAACTGGAATTCAGGGGCGAGGGCATCGACGAGAAGGGTGTGTGCGTGGCCGGACCAGCCAACTTGGTGGGCAAGACGCTGGTGGAGGTGAGCGAGGACTTCTACCGTCCTACAGACGTTGTCAACCTGCTTGGCGACCCGTCGAAAGCGAAGAGAGAGCTGGGATGGGACCCGCAATCCACCAGTTTCGAGCAACTGGTGAGCATCATGGTGAAGCACGACATGCAGAAGGTGGCAGCTGACCATGTGGCAGGAGTGATGCGCACAAACCTCGCTGAATACCTGGAAAAGGGAATCACAAAATGACATGCTATACCCCACCCCTCACTGCTATGGGGGCAAAGTGTAAAGAGGTAAAGAAAAAGTCAGTGAAAGAGGAAAGTTTTCGCTAATTTTGCAGCGCAATTGAAAACGAACTAAACAAAAGCGCCAAGAAGCAGTACAGGTGTTTATCAGCCTGTCCTGTAGTTTGGAGAGAAATACAAAACAAGATAAGATGTACGTATTCAAACCGCTGTTAAAGCAAACCATCTGGGGTGGTGAGGCAATCGCCTCATTTAAGAATGTAGAAACAGAGAAGCACTCCATTGGCGAGAGCTGGGAAATCTCAGCCGTCAAAGACCACTTGTCGGTAGTGACCGACGGTGCAGACCAAGGCAAGACCATACTGGAATTGCTGGACGAACAGAAAGAAAAGCTTGTGGGCAAAAAGGTGTATGCCAAATTCGGCGACACATTTCCACTCTTGATTAAGTTTATTGATGCACGTGACGACCTTTCCATCCAGGTCCATCCCGACGACGCTACAGCGATGCTCAGGCATGGCACACGCGGAAAAAGTGAGATGTGGTATGTCGTCAGCGCTGATGAGGGTAGCCACATCAAGGTTGGGTTCAATCAACCTGTGCGCAAAGAAGACTACAACCGTATGGTGGAGGACCACTCCATCACCAAGGTGCTGAACGAAGAAAAAGTGAAGCAAGGCGATGTCTTTTTCCTTCCTCCCGGACGTGTCCACAGTATAGGGGCAGGAGTGTTCGTCGCCGAAATCCAGGAGACAAGCGACATCACCTACCGCATCTACGACTACGGTCGCAAGGATGCCGAGGGGCATGAGCGAGAATTGCATACCCAGTTGGCGAAGGACGTGATAGACTACAGCGTGCAGGAGGACTATCAGACGCATTACAAGGGAGAGTTTGACAAGCGTGTGACACTTGTGGACTGTCCGCTCTTCACGACCAACCTGATTGAGCCCACGAAGACTTTCAACGCTGATTACAGAGGTCTGGACTCTTTTGTCGTACTGATGTGCATGAACGGAGGCGCGACGATTACGGAGCAGGGCGCAGAAGGGCAGCAACAGAGAAACATCAGACAAGGCACCACTATACTGATTCCCGCCACGGCACAGGGGGTGGTAATAGAGCCTGTGGACAACTGCAAGATGCTGGAGGTGTATATCAAGGCATAATGCCCAGACCTGATGCCCCCTGCATTCAAGAGAAACCAACAACAATCAACAATAATGGAAAACGAAGAATTCAAAGAAATGCAACTTCCTGAAAACGCCTTCCGCGAGTTGAAGGAGGGCGAGGAATACGCACCAATCATGAAAGCAGGGCAGACCTACCCCGAAGTGAACGGCTGGTCGGTGACATGGGGTATCATCATGGCTATTGTCTTCTCGGCAGCTGCCGCTTATTTAGGTCTGAAGGTAGGCCAAGTGTTCGAGGCCGCCATACCTATCGCCATCATTGCCGTGGGTGTTTCCACTGCCGCCAAGCGCAACAAAGCCCTGGGTGAAAATGTCATCATCCAGAGCATCGGAGCCTGTTCGGGAGCAGTGGTGGCAGGAGCCATCTTCACGCTGCCAGCTATCTACATCCTCCAGGCAAAATACCCGGAAATGACCGCTTCCTTCATGAAAGTGTTCATCAGTTCACTTCTCGGCGGCATCATCGGCATCCTCTTCCTCATTCCTTTCCGCAAGTATTTCGTGAAGGAGATGCACGGCAAATATCCTTTCCCCGAAGCCACAGCCACCACACAGGTTCTTGTGAGCGGCGAGAAAGGCGGAAGCCAAGCCAAACCTTTGCTCATTGCCGGTGTGGTGGGCGGTCTGTACGACTTTATCGTCGCCACTTTCGGCTGGTGGAATGAGAATTTCACCACTCGCGTGGTAGGATGGGGTGAACAACTGGCAGACAAAGCCAAACTGGTGTTCAAGGTCAACACCGGAGCGGCAGTACTTGGACTTGGTTATATCATAGGTCTGAAGTACGCTGTCATCATCTGCCTTGGCTCACTTTTCGTCTGGTGGATTCTTGTTCCCGGCATGGCACTTATCTTCCCCGACACAGTGCTCAACCAATGGAACCCAGCCATCACGACTGCTGTGGGTGACATGACTCCCGAAATGATATTCACTTCCTACGGCAAGAGCATCGGCATCGGCGGTATCGCCATGGCGGGAATCATCGGCATCATCCGTTCATGGGGCATCATCAAAAGCGCTGTCGGACTGGCCGCCAGTGAGATGAAGAACAAAGGAGTGGAAAAGACAGTGGAAAGCCGTACCAATAGAGACCTCAGCATGAAATTCATCATCATCGGCACCGTCATAGCCATTGTCGCCACGTTCGTCTTCTTCCTGCTTGGGGTGTTCGAAGGCAATCTCGTGCAGGCGATAGTGGGCATTCTGCTTGTGGCCGTTATAGCTTTCCTCTTCACCACTGTAGCCGCTAACGCCATAGCCATCGTGGGTTCGAATCCAGTGTCGGGCATGACCCTTATGACCTTGATTCTTGCCAGTGTGGTTATGGTGGCTGTTGGCTTGAAAGGTCCAGGTGGCATGGTGGCCGCCCTCATCATGGGTGGTGTGGTATGCACCGCCCTTTCCATGGCAGGATGCTTCATCACCGACCTGAAGATTGGATACTGGCTCGGTACCACTCCTGCCAAACAAGAGACATGGAAATTCCTCGGTACCTTGGTTTCGGCCGCAACCGTCGGTGGTGTGATGATTATCCTCAACAAGACATACGGTTTCACAAGCGGACAACTGGCCGCACCTCAAGCCAATGCCATGGCTGCTGTGATTGAGCCACTGATGAACGGTGTCGGGGCACCTTGGGTGCTATACGGCATCGGCGCCGCGCTGGCCATCATCCTGACCTTGTGCAAGGTTCCGGCGCTGGCTTTCGCCCTCGGCATGTTTATCCCAATGGAACTCAACATTCCGTTGTTTGTGGGAGGACTGATCAATTGGTATGTAACCACACGCACCAAGGACGAGACTATCAACAAGGAACGAGGAGAGAAAGGCACGCTCATCGCCTCTGGATTCATAGCCGGCGGCGCATTGATGGGTGTTGTCAGTGCCTTGATGCGATTCGGAGGCATCAATCTGGTCAATGACGAATGGATTAACAATTCCCTGTCAGAGGTTCTCAGCCTTGTCGCCTACATCCTCCTTATCATCTACTTCGTCAAAGCCACAAAAGTAAAGAAAACATTATAGCAAAATCATTCAGAAAAGGCACTTACCCATCTTAAAATGTTGGGGAGTGCCTTTTATGCTTTAACACAAAGACAACCTTAAATAAACGAAACAATGTCACATTCCATTTTTCATTCCGCCTTACTGGCTATATGCTTGTTGACACCTAATGTTGCCTCTGCACAGGATGCAGTGCCACCTTTCGTTTTCAACAAAGAGAAAACAAGTGTCGTAGATGCCATTTCCACTCCATTCACGGCTTTGAAACCGAACAAGTCCTTACCCGACCCACTCATCGCACGAGGCACAGGGCAGCAAGTGAACAACATCTTTGAATGGGAAAACCGCAGAGATGAAATCATCGCAGATATCGAGGAATACGAAATCGGGGAAAAACCTGCTGTCAAACCAGAAGACATCAAGGCCTCCATGTCGGGCGACACCCTCTTGGTTGATGTGACTGTGAACGGGCAGCACCTGTTGCTCAAATCCACCATCCGATACCCAGAGAACGGCCATGCTCCTTACCCGCTGATGATAGGAACGAGTATGATTTCGCTGCCGATGGAGTTGATAGAGAAAAAGGGAATAGCTACTATGACTTTCCATGAGGCACAAGTAAACGACTATTCGCAATGGCGCCAACATCATGAACGAGGCGAGCACAACTTCGACCGTCTGTACCCACATCTCAAGGAAAATGGCGCCTATAGCCAATGGGCATGGGGATTCAGTCGTCTGATTGACGGACTACAGCAACTGGGTGAGGAAACCACTCGTATTGACTTGTCTCATATAGGAGTGACAGGCTGTTCCTACGCTGGCAAGATGGCACTTTTCTGCGGAGCACTCGATGAGCGAGTGGCATTAACTATCGCCCAGGAGCCAGGAGGCGGTGGCGCCGCAGCCTGGAGAGTGTCGCATGAGATGGACAGCGTGGAATGCCTGGACAAGACCGACTACCATTGGTTCAAGGAGAGCATGAAAGAGCGTTTCGCTGAGGACAAAGTCTATCTGCTTCCCCATGACCATCATTCGCTCTGTGCACTGGTTTGTCCCCGTGCGTTGCTGATGCTTGGCAATCCTGACTACACATGGCTTGCCGACCCATCCGCACAGGTGTCGATGAACGCAGCCATCAATGTATGGAAAAAGTTCGGTATCGAGGACCGTGTGGGGTATTCCATCATAGGCGGACACCCACACTGCAGGCTTCCTGAAAACCAGTATCCAGTGGTAGAAGCATTTATTGACAAGTTCCTATTAGGCAAACAGGATGTGAACACCATCTACCGAGAATCGTCATTGCCCTGAGACATCTTCCTCTCATCCCTTGCGCGGAACAGTCCTGCGAGGATGGTGCCAGAGATAGAATGCCATACGCAACTGATGGCGCAAGGCACCACCGATAGCGGGTTGGTGGCAAGGAAGAAGTTAGATGCCAAATTAGTAGCAAGGCCCGCGTTCTGCATGCCCACTTCTATGCTGATTGTACGTTTCTTTGCTGTACTGAAATGACACAGTCGGCCTGTGGTGTAACCAAGGAGATAGCCCAGGCTGTTGTGGCATAGAACCACAAAGAATATCCATAGGAACACCTCCCAGCTGTTGGCAATAAGACGGTCATAGACTGCACTGATAACTCCACCTACGATGCATGCCAGACCAAGGACGCTGAAGCCAGGCATTACACTCTGCAGAGTGGAGAATTCTTTCCTCCGGCTATAGATATAATTGAGCATGGCGCCGATACCCACAGGAATGATGGTAACAATCAAAATGTTGACGAACATTCCCACTGTGTCGATTTCCACTATCTCACCTGCAGTGAGTTGCATGAGCAAGGGCGTCATCAACGGAGCAAGGAGTGTTGAAGCGCAAGTCATACCTACAGAGAAAGCCACATCACCATGGCAAAGATAAGACATGATATTGCTCGATACCCCACCCGGACAGCATCCTACGAGCAGTATGCCTATGGCCAACTGACGGTCGAGATGGAAGACGTGGACCAATGTGTAGGCTATCAGCGGCATTAGAATGAACTGGGCACAGGCGCCGATAAAGATGTCGAGAGGGCGATTGAGCAAGACCTTGAAGTCGTCGGTCGACAGAGTTAGTCCCATCGTAAGCATGATGAAACCGAGAATGGCAGTCTGTATGTTGCCTTTTACCCAGTCAAAGATGCCAGGGACAAAGAATGTGAGTACGGCTATGCCGATGATGAAATGAGATGTGTAGCGTGCAAGCCAACGACTTGCTACCTGTAGGACTTTTACCATTTTTATTATTCAAACTTTATAAGTATAACACGGGATGCAGGCTCTCGTCCGCATCCCGTGTTGCTGTGTTATAGGCTCATGCCACCTTACTTCTTGATTTTAAACATATAGAATGTCTTGGCAGGTACAGACGTTGTGTAAGTATTGCCTTCTATCTTCAAGTTGGTGGTCTTTGGCACATATTTTGTCGGTTGGTCGAGCGTGTTCTCTCCATCCATGTTGTCAGCCGAATAAGCTGTCAGGCTTGCATCGTATGTGACTTTGGCCTTGAGTCCCTTGAGATTGAGTGTTACCTCCTGGGCTCTGTCACCAGTGTTCACCACTTTCACAATTACCTCACCTGTGGATTTTTCCACCACTGCGCTGGCGAAAAGTCCATCCTGGTCAGCGTTGCCAGCCACAGGTTTGTTATTCATCGTGAGAGGGATGACATTCGAACCTTTGTTGAGAGAGAACATCTGCTGCACATAATACGAGCATGAACGCATCGAACGGAGATTGTCGAACCAAATCATATCGGGACGCCACTGCCAACCCTCAATGTGAGCGAAGAGTGGTGCATAAGTGGCCATGTGAACGATATCGGCATTGCGCTCCATACCAGTCATGAAAGCAGCCTCCAAAAGCGCGGCCTCGAAATGGTTCCATTTCTTGCCTCGGCCATGACATGCATACTCGCCAGCAAACACTTTAGGACCTTTGCGGTCGTAGTTGTCGTAACGGTTGCCTTGGGCAAGGAACCATGACTCGGGACGATAGAAATGCTCGTCCACCAAGTCTGCCTTCATGCGCTTCATCTCTGGCCAGAGGTAGTCGAACTGCTTGCCTTCTGAATCCGGACCAGAGGTGCCGATAATCTTGATTTCCGGATGTACCTTTCGCACTTGGTCGAGGAACGGCTGTAGATGCTCAGGATAAATCTCGCCCCACTGCTCGTTACCGATAGCGACAAACTTCAAGCCGAATGGCTCTGGGTGTCCCATGTCGGCACGCAATTTTGCCCACTGATTCTTGGCAGGGTCTCCGTTGGCGAACTCGATAAGGTCGATTACGTCGTCGATGTAGGGCTGAAGTTGGTCGAGTGGGACGTGTGCATTGCTCATCCTGTCTCCATTCTGGAACTCGCAAGAGAGGCCTACACTAACCACAGGCAAAGCCTCAGAGCCGAAATCCTCGCAGAGCTGGAAGTACTCGAAGAAGCCAAGACCATAGCTCTGGAAGTAGTCGGGGAAGAAACGATAATCGAAGGTGTAATGCCAGCGGTTCTCGTTGAGTGGACGGTTCTCAACAGGACCCACCGAGTTTTTCCACTGGTAGCGGGTTGCAAGGTCGGTACCTTCAACGATGCAGCCGCCTGGGAAGCGGAACACACCTGGATGGAGGTCTGCAAGAGCCTGCGCAAGGTCTTTTCTCATGCCGTTCTCACGTCCTTTCCATGTGTCCACAGGGAAAAGACTGATATGCTCAAGGTCAACCACTGCACTGTTGCGGGCAAGCATCAGGCGAAGCGTACCCTTGTTAACGGTCTTGTTTGATTTCAGCACCACCTGATACTTCTTCCATTCTTTGGAGTCAACTTTCACTGTTTGTTCAGCGAACTGCTGGCGCTCACCCATTGTGGCGGGGTCGCAGAGCATGACTCGCACTTGGGCTTCTCCACCTTCTGGCACACGAGCCCATACAGAGAAGCGGTATTCGGCGCCGTTCTCATAACCGATACCGAAGTAACCTTCGTTCTCCAAACCCGAGAATTTGTCGCTGTGGCCAGAATAACCCAAGCGAACATAGTGGGGATTCTTGTCGAATGGACCGTCGTTCTTCAACTGGATGTTACCATAGACATCCCATCCCATGTATGGGTCAGGGAATTCGAACGAGCGGTTTTTCACTAATTCACCATACAAACCACCATCGGCGGCGTAATTGATGTCTTCGAAGAATATTCCGTACATTGTGGATTGTACGGGAGCACCAACTTTGGTGGTGTTGATGTCAAGCTGATGGCTTTGCGCACAAATACCCAGCGCAAAGGCCATAGTGGACAATGTCGTTGTCAATCTTTTCATAAATGTGTGTTTAAGTTAGTTGTTATCTTTGTTGCTTGATTATGCAAAGGTAAGAAATTTCATGAAAAAACAGAGGGGATGATGTCCTTTTTTTCACAAATAATGAAGAAAGGTCTATTTCGAAAGATTCATGGCTTTCAGCCATGCGCTGAGGTCTGCCAACATTTCCTCGTGAAACCTGAAACTTGACCTGTAGCCCCAGCCATGGCCTCCCGATGGGTAGACATGCAAGCTGGCGGGTACGGCTTTCTCTTTCAGTGCGAGATAATAGCCGACACCATTGTATGAAGGAACTGCCCCGTCATCATCGGAGAGAAGGATGATGGCAGGCGGTGTGTCTACTGTAACTTGCTTCTCGTTGCTATATTGATTAGCAAGACTCTCGTCGGCATCTTTACCAATAAGGTTGTTGCGCGAACCCTTGTGAGTAAAACGGAGGTCGAATGTTACTACAGGATAGAAAAGCACCTGGAAGTTAGGCGCCACAGATGCTTCACTATGTGTGGCAATGGTGGTGGCAAGATGACCACCTGCTGACGACCCCATAATGCCAACTTTCTGTGGATCGACATGCCATTCCACAGCATGCTCACGCATCACACGTAAGGCTTCTGTAGCATCACTGATAGGCACATCCTTGTTTCCATGGGGCATGCGGTATTTCAAAACAGCGTATGCTATGCCACGTTCTGTGAAGAAAGAACTCCAGTCATAACCTTCATGGTCGAGCGCAAGATGGTCGTAACCGCCCCCTGGGCAAGCCACGACCGCAGCGCCTGTTGCCTTTTCAGCATCTGGCAGATACACACGGATGGATGGCTTGAAATTGCGCTTGGTGTCATCGAAAGGTTCTGAACTGTCGATGCCATTTGTGTTGGGAAGCCCCTGAGGCCAAAGGTCGATATCGACCACTTGTTGGGCGGAGCTGAATTGGAATGTTGTGAGCATAATCAATGCCGTTACAATAAGTCTGTTCATAATCATCTGAAAGGCAATTTGCAGGTAGTTGACATATGGGATTTTACGTGGTTAGTCGTTGCCAATACGTAAGCGGTTTTCGCAAAGCTCTCCCACTTTTTCACGATGGGTGATGAAAATCATCGTTTTCTTTGGATAATTGCGGAACAAGCGCTCAAACATTTCCTTCTCGGTATTCATGTCGAGCGAAGAACTGATTTCGTCGAGCAAGAGGATGTTGCCAGGCCTGAGCAACCCGCGGGCTATGGCTATACGTTGTGCCTGGCCTTCGCTAAGTCCTTTTCCACGTTCACCGCATTTGGTGTCCAATCCTTCCGGCAAATCCAGGACAAAGTCGGCTGCGGCTGTATGTAGCGCGTTGAGCATTTCTTCTTCTGTAGCATAGGCATTGGCTAACAACAGATTCTCACGTATGGTGCCACTGAGAAGCGTGTTGCCCTGAGGTACAAAAACAAAATTACAACGAGTGGACACATCGATAGGATGAGATTCTTGTTCACTGTAAAGGGTAAGTTTTCCTTTACTGGGTGAGACAAGAGCGAGCAAAAGGCGGAATAGGGTGGTCTTACCCGCTCCTGTGCGTCCAACGATGGCAGTGTGACTGCCTGGCTGGAAATCATGACTGAAATCATGAAGGACATCTTCCTCGCCACTTACATACTTGAAATCTATTTCCTCTACTCTCACACCTAATTGCCCCTTCAACTCAACCGGTTCCAGTTGTTCTTCTATGGGAAGGTCCTCAAGCTCGTCAAGTCGGTCAATGGAAGCCGTTGCGTGAATGAAAGAAGGTATAATGCCAATAAGGTCAATAATGGGGCGTTGTATCTGGCCAACAAGTTGAAGAAAGGAGGTCATCACACCAAAAGTGATGACGCCGTTTCTCAACTGCAAGCCACCCCATACGAAAGCGACCAGATAGCCCATGCTGAAACATACGGAAACGAGTGCGCGGGTGATGAGGGTGAACTTTGCTCGGTTCCTTATCTTAGAAATAAGGTCGGTCTGCATGCCTGACAGGTTGCCAATGACGGATGTGCCAGACTCCAGCGACCTAAGCAATGCGTTATGCAATAATCCCTCTTGCAGCAATGCCTGAATCCGGCTGTCTTGCTCCCGTATGTCCTTGGTCATTCGCTTGAGTTTCGAAGACAGGAACTTACCCAGTCCTATCACAGCGGGGGTGAGAATCACAAGTATCCATGCCAAGTGAGCGTCAAGGCGGGTCATGAAATAAAAAGCCGCTGTAAGCTGGAAGAAAGTGATGAAGAAGCCTGGAATCAGAGTGATGATGGCATCGGTCACCACGCCCACATCGGTACCAAGACGAGAGGTGAGGTCACCAGTATGCATATCCTTGGCATCAAACATCTTCCGTTCAAAGAGATGGGAGAATATTCGAAGGCGGATTCTATTATTAAGGAAGGCACTGCCATTGACCTGCATATAGTACTGCACTTGGCCGAGGAATATATTCAGGAGGCTCAAGAATGCAAGAAAGGCCACTTCCCACCAGATTTCACTGCTACCGCCCATGGCTGTAGTGACATCGATGAAATGCTTACTGACATAGATGAAAAACAAACCGAGAAAGACGCGCGAAACACCAAGAACAATACGCACGGCATCGTTCAGACGAACGCCGCGCATATTATGCCAAAGCCATTTCAGGTACCTCACCAGTCCTTCCATCGTCAGCTACCTCAATAAGGTCAGATTTCTTACTTGGAATTTGTCATTGTCGTTCAGAAGAGCAAAGGCCATATCGCAATGCTAAAAGAGCCAATGTCAGTTCTCAATCAATCCCATATCCAACCACTTGTCTATTAAGCGCTTCACATCGGCAGTGGCAATATCGTGGTCCACATCGTATTGCTGGGTCAAAGCCTCAACAAGAGACTCTACTGTGAAATCACCTTTGCCGGCCTCTTCCCAAAGAAAAGCGGCAGTGTCATTAAGGGTGAGGAGTTTGTTGAAGTTTATCTGTTCGATGCCTTCACCAACGATAACATTGTCGCCACAAACGTTGCGCATCACAAATCCTTTTTTCTGTCTCATTGCGTTATTTATTCGTTTGATTAATTAATTGTAATATATTCACCTTATGCTTTCTCAACCACCTGCCAGCCTTTAGTCTTCACACCTGCCTTTTTCAAGGTCCACTTCATAATGGTTCTGCGATAAACTGCCAGTAAATATCGGCGGAGAGGCAACAGTTTCCACCATAAGCGCGAAGCGAACTTGCGCCAAGGAGTGTATAAATAGCGTTTGTGCCCTTTGTAGTCCAATGCATAAATGGCAATGCCAATAATGTCTGTGTCATGGCAGTGTTCCACACCACGGTTGTTACCATCGCCCATCAGTGTGACAAGGCCATCGGCATCCACGCTGATAATCCTGTGAAGTACGAAATGACCTGACTCGACCTTCGCTAAGACAATATCGCCAGCAATGGGACGACGTTCAAGCCTGTGCAACTCAACGCTTTCAGCCCATCCTGTGATGAATGGCAACATACTGTAGCCTTTCACCAGGAACACGACTTCACGACCTTCTTTCAGGAAAAGGTCGATGTCGGCTATCAGCACTTCATTGGCTACAGTTCGTCTAGTCATGATTCCTTATTTGTATTCTTGACCGCAATCTCAGAATGGCTGAGTTGGGCAGCGGCATCATCGGGAAGGCATTCCAGAAAATAGACTGGCAGATTCGAAGCTATCCAGTTCTCTGTGAAATGAATACCTTCAGAAAGAGTCTTATCCCATCTCATGCCCGAAATGGATGGCAAGAGATATGAATATGCCTTAATGGGCGACAAGCGTGTAATCTTGTTGTATGGAGCCTGCTTCAATTGGACCAGGGCTCCTATAGGATAGCGCAGATTGCGGTAGCATGGAGTCTTTCCGCTCCAAGGAGTACCGTAGATATAGCCTCGGCCATCTTCCACGCGCATCACGGGATTGTCGTCATTGAGCAGATGAGCCTCAGGGAAATTCTTCAACCACAACTGGCTGTGGGTGCTCTTACCCGTACCGCTCTTGCCGAGGAACATGTAGGCATAATCATCGAGCACGGTGACTGATGAATGGAACAATACGGTCTGACGTGAAGCCGTTGCAAAAGCGTAGGTAAGCATGAGAGCATTGTTGAGGCCGTAAAGTTCATTGTTAGTCAACAGCACCATCGCTTTGCTGAAATCGTCGTTAGCTATCACCCTGCAGGTCACAAAACCATAGAGAATGAACATATAACAACGATAACCATCCACGTGTCCCGCTGCGATTTCCATACTCTCTTCCTCTTGGCGGTATTCCTCTTCATAATTGTTGCCTTTGCACCAATTCTCTTTCTCCACCACCGACATGGTGAATAGCGGTTTACGGTCTGGTGAAGGCTCCATCACAAAGGGCTTGTACTGGTCCATCATCTCCCAAAGCCGCGCCTCACTATTCATCACGAGACGAACCACAAAACCTGCTATGCAGTAATCCTCCACACGGGGATTATTCACTTTGATTTGGTTAAAATCAATTTTGTTTACCATTAATTTTATGTCTGTTTCGAAATTTTCTACAAAAGTAGCATCTTTTTGGCGATTTTCACCTATTTATATGCCATCTTTTGCATTTTCACCCACAAATTGGAATGAAACGGTCCCCATTCATCAGCTCATACCCTCCCTAACACAATGATAACGAATTGGCATATTTCTGAAGATACAGAGTGCCGTTTTCAATTCTTCTTCTCTTTTTTTTATATTTCAAACGAAAAAAAGTGACGATTTCTATGTTTTGTCAAATGAAAAGACTATTTTTGCACTTAGGTGCGTATATTGTTCGTCAGCTTTCTGAAACAGACAATCTCAAAAGCACCCACCTGAATAACTTTATAGATATTATGGACCAAATCAAACCTTATGTTATCGGTGTTGACCTCGGAGGTACTAACACTGTTTTTGGAATAGTTAACGCGCGAGGAGAGGTGGTTTCTGACAATTCCATCCGGACTCAGGAATATGTCACCATCGAAGATTTTGTCGATGCCAGTTGCGCCAGTCTAAAACCACTTATCGACGGTGTCGGAGGAATTGACAAAATCAATGGAATAGGCATTGGAGCTCCCAATGGCAACTATTACAAGGGAACTATCGAGTTCGCTCCTAATCTACCTTGGAAAGGAGTAGTTCATTTGGCTGACCTTTTCCAGGAGAAACTAGGAATACCTGTGGCCGTTACCAACGACGCCAATGCCGCCGCCATCGGTGAAATGACTTATGGAGTGGCACGAGGTATGAAAAACTTCATCGTCATCACACTCGGTACAGGAGTGGGAAGCGGAATCGTCATCAATGGACAACTCGTTTATGGGTGTGATGGTTTTGCAGGAGAACTAGGACACGTCATTATGGTACGAGGAGACAAAGGACGTCTTTGTGGCTGTGGACGAAAAGGATGTCTTGAAACTTACTGCTCTGCAACAGGAGTTGCACGAACTGCACGGGAAATCCTCTCCACAACTGACAAGCCATCTCTGCTACGAGAGCTCGACCCAGAGAAAATCACCTCGCTCGATGTGTCTATCGCAGCAGGAAAAGGCGACCAAGTAGCTAAGGAAATCTTCGAGTTCACAGGAAAAATGCTTGGTGAGGCATGCGCTGACTTCGCCGCGTTCTCAAGCCCAGAGGCCTTTATTTTCTTTGGTGGATTGACAAAAGCCGGTGAACTCATCATGGAGCCTATTCGGAAGGCATACAATGAATCCGTCCTTCCTATCTTCCGCGACAAACCACAATTCCTTGTTTCCGGACTCATGAGCAGCAATGCCGCAGTGCTTGGAGCAAGTGCATTGGGATGGGAAATCAAAAACGATTAACGGCCAAGGTCGTTTTTCTTCGATACTCTGCTTGAATAACACGGAAAAGTTATAACTTTGCATACAGTTTTGAAAGAAGTGGAAAACACTTGTTCAAGACGTAGCGAACATTATTAATTATTGAAACAACTCATAAACTCACAAAAAAACAAACAGGAAAATGAAAATTGAGAAAATTGTTGCTCGTGAGATTCTTGATTCACGCGGCAACCCTACAGTTGAAGTAGACGTGGTTTTGGAAAATGGTGTTCTCGGACGTGCTGCAGTACCATCTGGTGCTTCCACTGGTGAGAACGAGGCTCTTGAACTCCGTGATGGCGACAAGAACCGCTATTTGGGCAAGGGCGTTTTGAAGGCTGTTGAGAATGTCAACACCATCATCGCTCCAGCTCTCAAGGGCGACTGCGTGTTCGACCAGCGCGCACTTGACTACAAGATGCTTGCACTCGACGGAACTCCAACAAAGAGCAAACTCGGCGCCAACGCCATTCTCGGTGTTTCCCTCGCTGCTGCCAAGGCCGCTGCCAACGCACTCGGACTGCCTCTCTACCGCTACATCGGTGGATGCAACACTTACACACTGCCTGTTCCTATGATGAACATCATCAACGGTGGCGCTCACTCCGACGCTCCCATCGCTTTCCAGGAGTTCATGATTCGTCCAGTAGGTGCTACAAGCATCAAAGAGTCCATCCGCATGGGTGCTGAGGTGTTCCACAACCTCGCAAAACTGCTCAAGAAGCGTGGCCTCTCCACTGCTGTAGGTGATGAAGGTGGTTTCGCACCAGCACTCGACGGCATTGAGGACGCTCTGACTATCATCTGCGACGCCATCAAAGCTGCAGGTTACGAGCCAGGAAAGGACATTAAGATTGCTATGGACTGCGCAGCTTCTGAGTTCGCTATCCAAGAGGACGGCAAGTGGTTCTACGACTACAAGCAGCTCAAGAATGGCAAGCAGAAAGATCCTAACGGAAAGAAACTGTCTGCAGAAGAGCAGATCGCTTTCCTCGAGCACCTCATCGACACTTATCCTATCGACTCTATCGAGGACGGTCTGGATGAGAACGACTGGGAGAACTGGGTAAAACTCACAGCCAAGGTAGGCAACAAGTGCCAGCTCGTAGGCGACGACCTCTTCGTAACCAACACCAAGTTCCTCCAGAAGGGTATCCAGATGGGTGCTGCCAACTCTATCCTCATCAAAGTGAACCAGATTGGTTCGCTCACTGAGACTCTTGAGGCTATCGAGATGGCTCATCGTCATGGTTACACTACTGTCACTTCACACCGCTCTGGTGAGACGGAGGACGCTACTATCGCCGACATCGCTGTGGCTACTAACTCCGGACAAATCAAGACCGGTTCTATGAGCCGCACAGACCGTATGGCTAAATACAACCAGCTCATCCGTATCGAGGAAGAACTCGGTGGTGTTTCCAAATACGGTTATACTAAGCTTAAGTAAGCAACACTCTGACCTAAACTATCCAGCAAACACGCTGAGATTCAATAAAAAAAGGGGGAAGTCATCATTGGCTTCCCCTTTTCATTGTAAATGAAAAACAAGTTTTTGGGAAAAAACTATTTTGCGAAAAACTCATTCCAAATCTTCATGATGCTGCTTTCATTCTCCATGATGATTTCAGCGGAACGAAGAAATGGCCGGAATTCCTTGCGTCGTTCAGCAGGAATGTGGTTGATGATGTTTTTCTCAGTAGCCTTGAACAATTGCTTGTCAATTAAGAAATAAAACTCATTCAATAGGGGAAGAGGCTGGTCGTCTGGACGTGAGTCATAGGAATTGATCATGTCAATGGTGATGGAAGGGAACAAACCATTCCCATCCAGCGTGAAAGCATTGAGGTTACGCCCTCTAGCATCCTGCTTCATTTTCTTGAAATCAACCAACTTCACGTTTATGATACGGCCATGCTCATCCTCGTGGATAATCTTGCCGAACGTATTTCCAGACACAGGCACATAAACACTGCTGTCCGAAAACTCCACACGTAAGATAGAGCCAGGCAATGCTTCCATCAAGGTGTCATTATCAGAATACCAAAGCGTTTGATTGCCCACATGGATATTGCAAGGCACCACAGTCTTCTTTGGGGTGACAAAACCACTGACAACCGTTGCCACCATGAACTTCTTGTTCAGGAATGGCCAGTTCCCTGTTGGGGTCCACTTCTCTTTTTGGGCGGAGACAGACAAAACACTTGTCAGTACCGCCATTAATACCATGAAAAATCTTGTCTTCATTGTTCAGTGTTTTGAAAAAGGAACTTGCGACTGTAATCAAACGAATATGACAAGACCTCCAATCACTTCACCCTGATTACCAAGTATTTTGAAACACTCCAGAATCTTGCGGGGTCACTGATTCTCAATGTATATTGGCCATTTGAGTCCTTCAGCAAAGAGTAGCTACCTGCTGGGTGAGTGGTGTAGAGCTTGGCATATTTAGAACCCAGAGGAATGGAGGTCGTTTTGCGGATATCAATCTTCGTGAAATAATCCTTGTCGAAATTCTCATTCTCCAGCACATCACCCTTTACCAGAATCCTGTGTTCTTTCAATTCTTTCGATGTGCCATAGACATACCAAGCGGTATTGAGTTGGGCGTCTTGGTTGTCAGTGAGTTGCTTGTAGCTTTCGTTGCTCGCCTTCACCTCGTTGTTTTCCTCAGTCAAGTTGGTGACAGCGGCACCCAGGTTGCTGATCTCAATGTCCTTCTCGGCCAACTGCGCTTGGAGTTCCTCTATTTCCTTATTCTTGTCCTCCAGCTGCTGTGTAAGCTTCTGAATAGCCTCTTTCAGCTTCGTCGAGACGATGCTGCTCTCTTTGGCTTTGGCTTGGAGTTCTTCTATCAGGCGCTTGTTCTCCTCCATAGTGGTACGGATGAACTCCAGATTCTCTTTGATCACATCAGCGGCATTGTTGTTCTCGCTGTTGCTTCTCAACATGTTGATACGCCCCTCAGCCTCGTTAATCTGATTAAAACCATCTTGAATCTGAGTAAAAGTATTCATCAAGTTGTTCACTTCATCGTTCTTCTGGTTGATGATGGTCTGAAGAGAATCGATTTCATTCTGAGAGTCATTCTGCTTCTGATTACCATTCTGGTCGCATGAGACCAGCAAAGCCATTCCAATGGCGATTAAAAACAAATTCTTCATATTATTATTACTGTTTTTGTAGATTCCTTTTCTTATTGAACAGGCGTGTCGCCACCCTGTTCTTTTTGTTTGTACTTGTTCTTTGAAACATTCTTTTGAGAAGACGGCTTTCCCTCGCTGCAGCCCTCAACCACCATGGCGAATTCGCCCTTCGGCTCATGTTCTCTGAAATAGAGAATCACTTCTGCAAGAGTGCCACGCACATGCTCCTCATGCACTTTTGAAATCTCTCTGCTCACACACACACGGCGTTCAGGCCCAAACACCTCGGCAAACTGTTCCAAGGTCTTCAACACCCGATAAGGAGACTCGTAGAACACCATCGTCCTTGCTTCATCGCGCAATTGGTCGAGACGTGTCTGACGGCCCTTCTTCTGGGGCAGGAAACCTTCGAAACAGAACCTTTCATTGGGCAAGCCCGAGCTCACCAAGGCGGGGACAAAGGCTGTAGCGCCTGGCAGGCATTCCACCTCTATACCTTCACGGACACATTCCCTTACAAGCAGAAATCCAGGGTCGCTGATGGCAGGAGTGCCGGCGTCGCTGATGAGAGCGACGTTTATGCCTCCCTTCAACTTACCAACTAAGGATGATACCGTTTGGTGTTCATTGAACTTGTGGTGCGACTGAAGCGAATTGCGGATACCATAATGCTGTAATAGCACACTCGAAGTACGTGTGTCCTCTGCTAAAATCAAGTCCACTTCGCCCAACAATCTCACAGCTCTATAGGTCATATCCTCAAGATTGCCCACCGGTGTCGGTATCACGTACAGTTTGCCCATTTTTTCTGCTTTTGTCACACTGATGATATACATAACGTGACATCAATCAGCAAAATTATCAATAAAAATGATAAATACGCATCAATTAATATATTTTTTGATAATTTTGCCTTACTTTCGCATTCTAAACAACAAAAAACGACAATCACTATGGCTCCTTTTCAGGAAAAAATCACTTTCGACAAATTCATACGTTACGCTGCGGTGGCAGTCATCTTCTTTTTGATTTACTTGCTGATGAGAAGGCTCAGCAATGTGCTCATGCCATTCTTCATTGCTTGGTTCCTCGCATATCTCCTACACCCCATTGTGTGTTTTTTCCAGTACAAATGCAAACTCAAGAACCGTATCCTGAGCATTTTGGTTACACTGCTAGCCATAGGATTGGTCCTCTGGCTCTTCTACCTGCTCATTGTGCCCCCAGCTGCCGCGGAAATAGAGCGAGTGAAAGACCTTGTCACAGCATATTTCGCATCCCAAGCCCAAACCAACTCTTTTTCATCGGATGTCCTCGAATGGATTAACGAACACATCAATATCGAGCGGATGATCAGTGCCATCAGTTTCGACGAATTGTCTTCATTCGTCGAAAAGGGATTGCCAAAAGTGGTGGGCATTGTGTCAACCTCACTAAGCGCGCTGGTCGGCATCTTAGCCTCGTTCATCGCCATACTGTATATGATTTTCATCCTTATGGACTATGAGCAGATGTCCAACGGTATGCTCAAGATGTTTCCTAAGAAATACAGACCTTTCGTCGATGGATTGCTCACAGACGTGAAAGTCGGCATGAACGGATATTTCCGTGGACAGAGCATTATCGCACTCTGTGTGGGTATACTCTTCTCCATAGGCTTCCTCATCATAGATTTCCCTATGGCCATACCCCTTGGACTGTTCATCGGATTCCTCAACCTGGTTCCATACCTACAGACCATTGGATTCATACCAACCATCTTCCTGGCCATGCTCAAGGCTTTCGACACAGGAGGAAACTTCTGGCTCATACTCATCTCGGCATTGGCAGTCTTTGCCATAGTCCAACTCATACAGGACGCCATTCTCACTCCAAAGATTATGGGTGATGTCACAGGACTCAATGCTGCAGTCATCCTCCTCTCACTCTCCATCTGGGGAAGTCTGCTGGGAATGATAGGACTTATTATCGCCCTGCCGCTGACCACTCTCATTGTTTCATACTACAAACGATATGTCTTAGGGGAAGACCCTCAAGTAAAATCATCCACAACGTCAAAAACCGACGAAAAAGAAAAGGCCGTAACGGAAACCAAGACAGAGAAGGCCGTGGAAATAGGCGAGAAAAAATCGTAATGAGATGATTGCAATCATCCAATTGTTTGAAAACGAAGCCCTCTGTCAGGTAATTTATGACTAGATGTTTTTTTGTAATGGCACATCAATACAAAAAACTCATTTTTTTATAGATACATTTTTTAATTTGAAATTAATTCGTTATTTTTGCAATGTGGATATTGAAAGTCGACAGACAGATATGTTCACATCCCTTTGAAACACTTGAAAACCAAATGATAGAATATAATTATATCAGACTCTGAAGATAATAACTTTAATGATGAATAGTTGGTAAAAGATGTGGAGGGATTTGGGGGTTGTATTAACGCCAGTCATTTTCATGCAGACGTTATCTACAAGCCAAAGTGACAATGTTATTATTAACTGAAAAAAGTACAAAAGAGATGAATTACCTACTGGTCTTATTGATATCAGCGATGATGTCAATGTTTGCCGTTCATTGGGTGTTCATGAAGATTCTGAAGATAGCCAAGCTCAAAGGTTTGGTGGATGCGCCCAACGCCAGAAAGTTACAGAAAATTCCTGTGCCAGTGTTAGGTGGTCTTGCAGTGTTTTTTGGATTGCTCGCAGGACTTCTCTGTGCAAGTGCTTTATTCCATTTCACCAGTTTCACATTTGAAAGCACTTATGACTCACTAAGAGCATGGAGTAGTCTCAGAGGAATGTTACTACCTGCGGTTTTAGGCGCATCTATCGTTCTGTACATCGGAGCTATTGACGACACTATCGGATTGTCCCCGCTCAATAGATTCATTATCGAAATAGCAGTGATCCTCGGTATATGCTATGGTTCAGGTATGTGTGTTGATTCCCTTCACGGCCTCTTTGGCATCAACGATTTCTCTTGGTGGATAGGAATTCCTCTCACAGTCTTTGCGGGAGTTGGCATTATCAATGCCTTTAACATGGTGGATGGAGTCAATGGACTATCCTCTGGATTGTGCATTGTTGTCTCTCTTCTTATGGGTACATTTTTCCTAAAACGAAATGACATACCAGATTCTTTGTTGACATTCTGCTTTGCTGCATCACTCCTTCCATTCCTCTTTCACAATGTCTTTGGAAAGTACAGCCGAATGTTTATCGGTGATGCAGGAACCATGGTTATGGGTCTTATTGTTTCTTGGTGCATGATTAAGACGCTTTCAACCAACGGAATTGTAGGTCTTCTCAACCACAAAGTACCTAAACTTGAACAGATGTGTTTGGCCGCAATGTTGCTGGCTATCTGCAGTGTTCCTGTCATGGACACTCTGAGGGTGATGACTGAGAGGATGTTGAAAGGAGGGTCTCCTTTCAAAGCCGACAAAAACCACCTCCACCATAAATTCATTGCCATTGGAATCAGCCACTCAGTGACAGCCCTTTTTGAAATGTGCATCAATCTCGCAGTTGTTGGTGTATGGTATATCGTTTACAAAATCGGGATGTCACAGGAGATGCAGTTGCTTTACACCATTCTTGCTTCCGTTCTGTTTATCTGGGGTACATACTTCTTCCTCAGTTATCAGGAAAAACACAAAACCATATTTACAAGTTTACTGAAGGATTTCAGCAAAAAGACCCATTTCGGACACAAAAAATGGTGGATTAAGATACAAAGGATACTCGATAAAGACGCATACGTTGACATGGCGCTATTTCTGAAAGACAAGTTCAACGTTGATATTGACAACATGAATGAAAAGGAGGCTGATGCTGTCACCTTGCTCAACTATCTGCAGGGGAAAAAGAAAGAGAGCATATCGAGTGTGGCCGACAATGCCGAATTATTGCACATCGAAAACCTTCATGCCATCATCAAGCGACTTGAAGAAGATGGCATCATAGAAGTATTGCAACACGATAAAAATGGAGAGGCTAAAGTAATAAGAATTAGCAAATCTATTAAAAACAACTAAAAAGGACTCGTTTTCCACTCACCACTCTACTATTTGGACTTTTATATATGACCCTTACTATGCGCATTAATAAGATTATCATGTCTTTTTTCTTGCTTGGGTTTGCACTGGGATTGCAAATCAAGGCACAGGAACGTTACCATGTTCACTTCAGCGACAGGGGCACTAATTGGGACTTCTCCTACGACCCTGACAGCATCATCAATTTCGATTTCGACAATAACGGGCGAATACTGCAAGGACATACAAACGGCGGTATAACGTTGCCTTTTGACGTCAGCCTCATCAACAAAGTGTCATTTGACGAAGACACTGATGTGGAAACAAAGAACGGTTACCGTGTATTCGCTATTTATATCAACACGCTTGATGGCGCACCCGTAAATTCAAAAGAGGAATACGTTGACTGCTTCATTTCCATTGATGCCAAAGGAGAGTTCAGCAACTATTCAGCTCAGGGCAAGATTAGGGGAAGGGGTAACTCCTCATTCAAATGGTATGATAAAAAGCCGTATAGAATCAAGCTCGACGACAAGCATAAAATTCTCGGCCTCGACAAGGCAAAGAAATGGGTCTTGCTCGCCAATTACCGCGATGTGACAGACCTCATGAACACTTTCGTGTTCGAAATGGCCGAATGGATGGGAATGGCATACACCAACCACACACGCTATGCAGAAGTATTTCTCAATGGTGACTACATCGGTCTTTATCAAATCACTGAACAGATAGAACAAGGCAGTAACAGGGTCAACATAAGCAAAGACAAAGGTCTGTTGCTCACCCTCGACCAAGACGACGGGCCAGAACTCAGTCCAGATGCCAACGACAATTTCTACACAGCAGTCTATAGAATGCCCATGGCTGTGAAATATCCCGATGAAGAAGACCTTAACGATGAAAGACTGGACTCCATCAAAGAGGTGTTTTCCACGTTGGAAAGAGCCATCAAGAGCAAGGACTATGACACGGCATCTTCTCTTATGGATATGGAGTCGTTCATCAGGTATCTGATTATACAGGAATTTGTCTATAATGTCGAGTTGTCTGCGCCTCGAAGCATTTACCTTTACAAGGACGGGGATGGAAAATTCTTCTTTGGTCCTGTTTGGGACTGGGATGCAGCATACGACTTCAGCTGGAGCGACATGTACACCGGACACACCTTCTTCCGCAACTATCGGGAAACCGTTATGGGAAGCAACCCTTTGAAACAAAACGGCAATTACAAACTTTCAGGCTTTTTCACCGACCTTTTTGCCTGCAGGCCTTTCGTTAAACGATACAAGGAGATATGGAACACTTACAGTGACTCTATTGTCAGCAGGAACTGGGCTCAGATGGAGAAGTATCTACAATACATGAACGAAGGGCCATTGGAGCGCGACTTACAACGATTCCCGCTTTCTGGATTCAAACCAGCCACGGAAACAGCAAAGATGAAAGAATGGCTGGACAACAGGCGTGACTTCATGGACAGACTCATCAACAACATACCTGAGCCAGAAGAAGTGACGCCCATCGAGGACGAGAAAGTGGTAGGAACATTGACCTATAATGTGGAACTGTCTATGTCGAACGGTTATCACCAAGATGTTCAAGTGAATGTAGACTTCCAGGAATTCTGCAAACTACTCGGCATTTCAGAAAACGACTATAATGAGAACAACATCATCGATATCATTCCCATCAATTCCGATGGAACAGTCGGTAACAACACTGCCGCTGGCACTTACGGGGCTTGGTTCAGTTCCCAGGGAAATACCACCATCTGGGGTAGCGACAGCCACGTGTTCATCGAAATCTCAGGTGACCTGTTCAATTGGTCTTGTGGATGTCATCCCGACATATGCGCTGGGAATGACGAGCATACCGTGATGATGCAATACCAATATCAAACGGGAAACACTCTGAAGAAGGTGAATGTGGTGGTCAACTTCACCATTGCTGACGACGGAGGATGGTGGTGGCCATGGTGGTGACCTCCCTTTTACATGTTATGACACAAAAAAACGCTGGCATCAACCAGCGTTTTTTATTTGTCCTTTATGAGTGAAAGGCATCCTATTTCTCCACTTTTTCCACGCTCACTTTTTTCCAAACACTATTTGCAATAAGCCCGGCGTCATAATCAGCGTTCTTGGTTGCGCGGACCTTAAGGTTTTCGAACGTGAAATCCTTGAGGCTGTACTGATCTGGAGCATTCTGAACCTGGAAGAAAGTGGCGCAGTCGAAGTCTATGTTCCTGAGTGTGACATGGCTTGAATACGACATCGGAACATCTGGACGCCCCTGAAGGTCGAAGAACTGGGTCCAAGGCATCACGTATAACAAGTAGTTGGCATGGCCGGTGACGTTTTCCACTGTGATATACTCATAGTTCTGTGGTGTGTCGGGGCGCATCTTCAACCAGAGCAGACGCTCAGTACCATTAACACGATTGTTGCGGAAAATCACATTACGGTCGTGAATCGACTCACTACCGAAGGTGATGGCGCTATGGCAAAATCCATATGTGCAGTCCTCAACAATGATGTTTGTATTCTCGCCATTATTGGGATCCTGGTCTGCGTATGGCCCCTTACCGCCTTTCAGCACGACTCCGTCATCATTCACCGCGAAGTAGCATCCTTTGATGTGGAAATTGGAGCAAACGTCAATGTCAACAGCGTCAGTGCTGGGTGCCTTGACAGGTTCTTTAGGAGAGCGGACAGAGATGTTCAGCAACTTCACGAAATTACAACGATAGTAATGGGTGGACCAGAAAGGAGAGTGCTGGATGCTCACATCTGCTATCACTACACTGTCGCTGTTGGAAATATAGACAAGCCGGGGACGCATCTCATCAACATTAGTACATTGAGGATTGAAACTACGACGCAACCAGAAGTGTTTCCAGTAGCGCAGGCCATTACCGTCAAGAACACCTTTTCCAGTCAGTGTGAAACCATTCACCCTATCCGCATTAACTACTGCAGGAAAATACTTGCGGGTCTGCCCTTCGATACGTGTCTCTATCACTGGGAAATCACTGATATCGTCGCTGCCTTTCAATTTGCCGCCCTCCTTGATATGGAGATGTGTATGAGGGCGGAAGAACAAAGCACCAGTCATAAAAGTGCCTTGAGGAATGACAATAACTCCACCTCCATCATGAGCGCACTTGTCAATCACGGCCTGCAACGCTTGAGTCTGAACCAACGAGCTGTCGTTCACCACCCCAAAGTCAGTAACCACATATTCAGGTCCCAAACTCTTCAGGGATGGAACCTCGTTGTTCGCAAACCATGACGGAACAATCGAGCCATCCGGGAATTTATCTGCAGCTGAAATTGCCGTACTTGTCATAGCCAGCAACAATAAGGATAAAAGTCTCATTATGATTAGTGTTTATATGTTAAAAAAATGAATATCATTTATTTCCAACAAAATACCCAAGATGGGGCGGTTGGTTGTAAGCCACATTCTGCCATACCACGCCCATACGGTAGATATGGTCATGCATAAGTGTAGGAAGCCTGTGGCGGGTAGGTATATTAGTGGTGAATATATTAAGATGAGCAGCATCGCTGCTATCCCAGAGAATCAGTTCCTCGCGCCAGTCACCCAAAATGTCGGCTTGAAGGTTAGGTGTTCCCTTAGTGGAATTACAACTTGTCGAATGGTAGATGTCATTGAACGAACGGCCATAGATAGGAATCTCAGTCGAATGTGCCACGTTATGGCCATTTTCATCTTTTTCTAATGCCACCTTATATATATATGGACGGTTACGACGCGAATCGAAGAGTTCGTCCTCTAAATCGCCATCCCAATAAATACGGAAATTAATGGCTGGACGATGAGCCGCTATGGCCTTGCCGTTGGAATAAAAGACGCTGTCGTTGAAGATGTCCCAATACTCCAGCCCTGGATATTCGGAAAAGATGTCTGCAGCAAGACCTCGACCATTATCGTCGCTGGAAGTCGTATAATAAAGAAGTTCACCCGTACGAGCATCGCGTAGGTGACGGCCATGAGGACGTTCCTCCAACACCATGAAACATTCCAAACCAGGCCTGTCAGGCACTATATCAGTCAGATGAAGGGCGTCACCATGACCTAATCCTGTGGAATAGAGCAAACGCCCATCATTATCAATGGCAGCTGAACCATATATAATCTCGTCGCAACCATCACCATCCACATCTCCTACAGCCACACTATGCGCCCCTTGTCCGAAAGCCGTGCAGCTCTTGTCAGTGAGACCTGAAGTATTGGTTTGATAGTTCTTCTTTTCCACATTGCCCAACGCATCAGTGAGTTGCACCTCATGCCTTGATACAGACGCATGAAGCCATTTATGACGAAGCTCTTTGCCATCGAAATCAACGGCCCATAAATGGGAACGCGTATAGTATCCACGGCACATCACTGCACTTGGCGCCTTGTCGGGGCCATCAAGATAAGCCACACAGGCGAGGTAACGCTCACTGCGGTTACCATAGTCATCACCCCAGTAGTCACGTCCAGGCATACCAGGAGCACCACCTACTTCACCAGCGCGATTAGGACGATAGTAAATCGTGTGAAGAGCTTTACCTGTAAGTCCTTCAAAGACGGTGAGGAACTCTGGCCCTGAAAGCACATGTCCGTCGTAATTGACATAGTTCTGCGTGTTGTCTGTGGACAGAATATCAGCATCAGTGGCGGCCTCACTCACAAAATGCCCTGTACCATCCATAGAGTTCGGTGCAGTTTTGCAAATCAACTCTGCACACCCGTCACGGTCGAAGTCAAAGACCAAGAACTGAGTGTAGTGGGCACCCGACCTGATATTCTTCCCAAGGTCAATGCGCCATAACTTATTGCCATCCAATTTATAGCAATCTAGATAGGCATTGCCCGTGAAACGGTTCCTGAAACTGTTGTCAGCCGAATTTGTGGGGTCCCATTTCACGATAATCTCATATTCTCCATCTCCATCCACATCGCCCACAGAACAATCATTAGGGATGTAACGGTAGGGACGGTCGTTGATGACACCTCCCACGGGGGTGTCTATGGGGATGCGAAGACAATAGTCATGCATAGGAATAATGGAAGGGGTAGTATCGACAACACGATCCCCCACCCTCGCGACAATAGTGTAGCGGTCGTCTGCATTTCCTTCTGTATCTTCGTAGCAAGTGGCACTATCAAGTCCCTTAGCAATGACCTTACCGTTCCGTAACACATCGAACGTGGTGTTTGGGGAGTCGTAGCCGAGCAAACGCCAGCTCAACATATAACCACCATTCTCAAGCATTACCGCCACAGCTCCACGATTCAGTCTCTCCATCTGACTTTCAGGGGTAGTCTGAGCTTGAGTAGTCAAAGGTGCCCGTAAGAAAAGCACCAAAGCAATACAAATCTTCCAAATAGTCCAGTTAGTCAAATAATATGTTCTCATAGTGTCTTAATTATGGTGTGTTCACTTTTTCTTGGCGTCGTCGTTGCGGATTTCCACATGACGTATCTTGCCGCTGATGGTCTTTGGCAAAGAATCGACAAACGAGATGATTCTAGGATATTTATATGGCGCCGTTATTCGTTTTACGTGATTCTGCAGTTCTTTCACAAGCGCCTCGCCAGCCTTCTTCTTCCATTCTTCAGCAAGCACTACAGTAGCCTTTACGACCATGCCACGTATATCATCAGGGACACCCGTGATGGCACACTCCACAACAGCAGGATGGGTCATCAATGCGTTTTCCACCTCGAAAGGACCAATGCGGTAACCCGAGCTTTTGATGACATCGTCAGCACGCCCCACAAACCAATAGTATCCGTCCTTATCATAATAAGCGATATCACCGGTATGGTAGATACCATTCGACCACACTTGGTCGGTCAGTTTTTTGTTGCGGTAGTACTCGCAAAAGAGGCCCAGTTGTTTGCGCTTATCTGTTCGGATTACTATTTGGCCATGCTCTCCCACCTTGGCACGAGTACCGTCATCCTTAAGGATATCGATGTCGTACTGAGGATTAGGGACACCCATAGAGCCAGGCTTTGGTTTCATCCAAGGGAATGTACCAAGCGTGAGGGTTGTTTCTGTCTGTCCGAAACCCTCCATGAGTTGTATGCCCGTAGCCTTGTAGAATTTCTCGAATACCGATGGATTGAGCGCCTCTCCAGCAGTAGTACAATAGCGCAGAGAACTAAGGTCGAATTTGTTCAGGTCCTCCAGAATCATGAATCGGTAAATCGTAGGCGGTGCGCAGAATGAGGTCACTTTGTATTGCTCAATCTTATGTAGGATATCCGCAGGCGTGAATTTCTCATGGTCATAAACAAACACGGCAGCACCCACAATCCATTGTCCATAAAGCTTGCCCCAAACAGCTTTTCCCCAACCTGTATCAGCCACCGTCAGGTGAAGGCTGTCAGGATTGAGGTTATGCCAGAAGTAAGCAGTAGAGAGGTGTGCTAAAGCATATGTGTAGTCATGAATCACCATTTTGGGCTCGCCGCTTGTTCCACTGGTGAAATACATGATGGAATAGTCAGTACTACGGTTCACAAACTCCGGCTTATGCCATTCGCCAGCCTGAGCCACCCCAGCTTCGAAGTCATCCCAGCCCTCCGGAACTATCGGGCCAATACTTATACGATGCTCCAACGTCGGACAGTCAGGATAAGCACCTTCAACATGGTCGAGAATTTGTTTGTCTCCAGCGCAAATCACAGCCTTGATATCTGCACACTTGCAGCGATAAACAATATCGTTAGCAGTGAGCAGGAAACTGGCAGGAATGGCGATGGCGCCAATTTTGTGGATGGCAATCATTGTGGTCCAGAACTGGTAGCGACGCTTCATGATGAGCATCACCATGTCGTTCTTGCCTAAGCCAAGAGAATGCAAATAAGACGCGACCTTGTCGCTTTCACGCTTCAAATCGCCGAAAGTGAACCGACGGCACTCATCCTTGTCGTTGGTCCATAGAAGGGCGAGTTTGTCGGGTGCTTCTTCAGCCCATGCGTCAACCACGTCGTAAGCGAAATTGAAATTCTCTGGGACAAGAATTTCCAAATTCTTCCTAAAGTCGTCCATCGAAGTGAACGATGACTGTCTTAAAAATCTCTCTACCATATATAGTACTATCCTTTTTCCGCTGTTCTAAAAATGCGAAGGAATCTTTTTTAGGGCCAAAAGTATGCCCTGTCGCAAACTTGAAAAAAATTCCAAAAAATATGCACACTTAAGGATGTGCATTAAATTCCGATTTCAAAATTAGCAAGTATTTTACTACAAACAAAAATAAAAGTAGATTATTTTTAAGCAGTTACACACGAATGCAATGCGTGTGCAAAAAAGCTCAAGTTTTTTGCACACGCATTTTTTTCTTGTGCAAATAATCAAAGTCCTGCTTTCAAGGCTTTGATGACGGCCGAATTGAAACCGCTGTGGTCAAGTTGGTTCAGCCCTTTAATCGTTGTACCACCCGGTGTGGTCACCTTGTCAATAGCAGCCTCAGGATGCATGCCTGTTTCTTTCAAGAGGTTCACCGCTCCGAGCATCGTCTGCATGGCGATTTTCAATGCCTCTGAAGGATAAAATCCCATCTCCACACCGCCTTCCTGCATAGCACGAATATAACGCATCACATGGGCTATGCCACAAGAGGCCATCATCATCCCAGGATTGACCAGGCGCTCCTCCACGAGAAGAGAATCACCTACTGCAGCGAAGAGTTCACGCACGTTCTCCTGTGTAGCCTTGTCCACACCCTTGGCGGCACTGACAAACGACATACTTTGGCAAAACTCGGCAGCGATGTTAGGAATGACGTAGAACAATGGCGGCACACTGCCGTCCTCACGTTGAAAAAGAGTGGTAAGCTTCTCACTCATCACCCCAGCGGCTATCGAGACAACCACCTGATGGCTATAGTCAAGCACATCTTTGAAACCATTGACAACAGGCTCTACCAGCCAAGGTTTCACGGCACACACCACAATGTCTGCACCACGAACTGCCTCACTGTTGTTGTTCGTCACCGTGATGTCAGGAAACTCCGACTTAATCTTATCCAAAGTTGTTTGGTTTAGGTCAGAAACAGTGATGTTCTTTGCACCTACCTGTTCCGACTTGGCCCATCCTCGGGCAAGGGCGCCACCCATATTGCCGGCACCGATAATTGTTATTTTCATATTTCCGTATATTTAAAAATTGAATGTTTCTATTTGTATTTAGGGATTTACGCACCCGTTGAGGGGTTTTCCATCGCAAATTTAGGGATTTTATATGAGTAATTAGTCATACTATTCAAAATAAAACAATAAATTTGCACTCGAAAACCAAAAAAAACATTACGACATGAAGAAGATAAACATTTACTTGACGGCCATCATGGTCATGTTGGCTGGACTGACATTCACAAGTTGCGAAGACGACGATGTGGACAAAGCTATCGACCTCTCAGGAGCATGGACAGGTAATATGGGGATGTATGTAGGAGTGGAATATCCAGGAGGCAGATACATCGAATACGATGCTTTGACCACCGACATAGAATTCATACCCCACCAGAAGTATTCCACCCACGGCGAAGGCTATCAAACCGATTACTACGACCACCACTGCCCTTACCACTACACCTGCTACCGATTCCAATGGAGAATTGAGAACGGACGCATTTACCTCCGCTACTACGATGATTCTGGTCTCAATGCCAACATCTACGACTACAGACTTAACAACAGTGTTTTTGAGGGAATACTTGAGGGAGTCGGTTCATCGCTCTCATTCAGGCTTCGCAAAACCGCTGATTACTATCGTTACTGGAACGACTACTACTCCGGTTCTTGGTCATCATACTTCTATATTGCATGGGATGGCTCATACTACTACGACAACGGATACTGGTACGGCGATTACTACGACGATTACTATTATTACGCTCCTACCCGACGCGATACCGAGGCAATCGGTGACAGTCTGAACACTAAGGAACTTCCTCGAGTCATCCGCCACGGCTCTCGAGCCAGCGAATAGATTGACTACATAAATACAGGAAAACATAGCAGAGGGGCAAAAAATTGTTTTTTGCCCCTCTGTTTTCGCTTTTTGATGAAAAAGATGTAACTTTGTAATCAATCTTAACCCACACCCAACTTTTGCCAGCTGCAAATGAACGATAAACCTAACGACAACAACACTGATCCTCAAGACCTTAATGAGGACATTCAGAATCAGGACACAAACGACGAACAGACTGCGGAAGATGCAACCGTCACCAATGAGGACGAGTCGACTGACGAAATCGAAAACGACTCAGCGACAGAGCGAAACGGCATGCCACCCCACTCCGACTACGACCCGACATTGATGAAGGATGGCATCACCCACCACCTCAGCGGGATGTACCAGACTTGGTTCCTCGAATATGCCAGCTATGTCATCCTTGAGCGTGCTGTCCCTCATCTCAATGACGGACTCAAACCCGTTCAGCGACGAATACTCCACTCTATGAAAAGAATGGACGACGGACGCTACAACAAGGTGGCGAATATTGTTGGACACACCATGCAGTTCCATCCCCACGGTGATGCATCCATCTATGAGGCGCTTGTTCAGATGGGACAGAAGAACCTTCTCATTGATTGCCAGGGAAACTGGGGCAACATCCTCACTGGCGACAGCGCGGCCGCACCTCGATACATCGAAGCACGACTCAGCAAATTCGCCCTCGACACGGTCTTCAACCCTAAAACCACGGAATGGAAACTATCATACGACGGACGAAACAAGGAACCCATTACCCTGCCCGTGAAGTTTCCACTGCTACTGGCACAGGGTGTAGAGGGCATAGCCGTCGGACTGAGTTCAAAAATACTGCCTCATAATTTCAACGAGATATGCGAAGCGGCTGTATCTTACCTTCACAATGAACCATTCGCACTCTACCCCGACTTCATCACAGGAGGAGCTGTCGATGTGGCTCGCTATAACGATGGACTGAGAGGAGGAAGTGTCAGAGTCAGAGCGAAAATCGAGAAGATAGACAACAAAACTCTGTGCGTCAGAGAGATTCCTTTCGGAAAAACAGTCAGCACCATCTGCGACTCTATCGTCAAAGCCATCGAGAAGGGGAAGATCAAGGTCCGTAAGGTGGAAGACATCACCGCAGCAGAGGCAGGAATACTGATTCAACTGCAGCCAGGAGCTTCGTCCGACAAAACCATCGACGCACTTTATGCCTTCACCGACTGTGAGACAAGTATCTCACCCAACTGTTGTGTCATCGATGAACGTATGCCAAAGTTCCTCACCATCAGCGACGTCCTCAAGAAGTCGGTCGACAACACCAAGGACCTCATACGCCAGGAACTGGAAATACGGCGTGGAGAGTTGATGGAGAATCTCTTCTTCGCATCCCTCGAGGAAATATTCATAGAAGAACGCATCTACAAAGCCAAGGAATTCGAACAGGCCAAGAACATGGATGTGGTGGTGGCATACGTTTATAAACGACTTGAGCCCTTCTTCCCCAATTTCTACCGAGAGGTCACACGCGACGACATCCTGCACCTCATGGAAATACGGATGGCTCGCATCCTCAAATTCAACAAGGAGAAAGCCGAGGAACTGATGGCGAAGATGAAGGCCGAGATAGAGGAAATCGACCGAGACCTTGCCAACCTCATAGAGGTGACAGCCAATTGGTTCCGCTACCTCAAGAACAAATACGGAGCCGAGTATCCCCGCCGCACCGAGGTCAGGAACTTCGACACCATCGAAGCAGCAAAAGTAGCCGAAGCCAACCTCAAACTCTATATCGACCGAGAGGAGGGATTCATCGGTACATCACTCAAAAAGAATGAGTTCGTATGCAACTGTTCCGACATCGACGATGTCATCATCTTCTATCGCGACGGAACATACAAAGTCGTGAAAATCGGAGAGAAACTCTTCGTCGGAGAAACGGAAAGAAGCAAGGCAGAGAAGAAAAAGGCTGAAATCATCCATGTGGCCGTCTTCAAGAAGAACAACACACGAACTATCTACAATGTGTGCTACAGAGACGGCAAGACCAATGCGACCTTCATCAAACGATTCAACATTCCATCAGTAACTCGCGACCGAGAATACGACCTTACCAGCGGAGAACCCAAGTCACGAGTCACCTACTTCTCTGCCAACGACAACGGAGAAGCGGAGGTCGTCAAGGTCACATTACGGCCTCAACTGAAACTGAAGAAACTTACCTTCGAGAAAGACTTCAAAGATATAGCCATCAAGGGACGAAGCGCCAAGGGAAACTTGCTGACAAAATGGACTGTACACAAGATACTGCTTAAACAACAAGGAGGAAGCACACTCGGAGGACTGAAGCTGTGGTTCGACACCGATGTGCAACGACTCAACAACGACGAGCACGGAACACCGCTTGGAGAGTTCCACAATGGAGACCTTGTGCTCGTGGTGCTACCTAATGGACAGTACTACACCACAAACTTCGACCTCAACAACCACTATGAGACCGACTTGCTCGTCATAGAGAAGTTCATTCCCCACAAGAACTGGACAGCTGTGCTCTACGATGCAGAACAAGAAGGGAAGCCCTATATCAAACGTTTCCGATTCGAGCCCACAAACAAACGGACTTCTTTCATCGGAGAAAATCCCGACTCAAGACTCATCCTACTCACTGACACGCCATATCCAAGACTGGAACTGACTTTCTCTGAACCCGACACTTTCAGAGGGCCGCTCGAAGTCGACGCTGAGCAGTTCATTGCAGTGAAAGGTCTGAAAGCGAAGGGAAAACGACTTACCCAGTACGCTCTCGACACTGTGAAAGAACTCGAGCCGACCCGCACACCCGACGACGAAGACCCAGATGGTGACAACGGGGCTTTCGACGAGGAAGAAGGAGAAGCCACCGACACTAATATCAACGGCAATAACGGCGAGAATGAAAACGTCAGCAACGATCCTGACGAAGGAAAAAGCGATGATGAAATCAGGGATGAGTTGACGGGGCAACTCAGACTATTCTGACCCCATCAACACGGCTCAAGGACTATGAATAGATATCAACCGACAACAAGACTTCTTTACCTGCTCTTGACCGTAGCCATGACATGGGCTACCGTGACGGTCAACGCTCAATCAACCGAAGACATCGACCCGGCATCAACGCAAACCACCATGCACGCCATGATGGTAGGTGCAGGATTGTCAAATGTTCTAGAATCATATCTCTCTCCCTACAACTACAAAGGAACGGACATCACTGCAATCAGGGAGACCATGCGACCCACAAAACTGATGCAGGGAAAGGTGCATGTGCAGACACTCTTCCAACTCAACGGAAGCATACTCGAGAACAGGGAAAAAACAGCAAAAGAGTATGCTGGAGGTCTGAGATACAGCATCAACTGGCAATATGCATGGGAACTTGCCCAAGGTCTCAAAGTGATGGCCGGACCAGGAGCCAGTGCTTATCTCGGAGGCATCTATAACGACCGGAACGGCAACAACCCAGGCCAGGCAAAGGGTGACCTTATGATTGACCTCAATGCCCAGGTATTCTACAACTTCCGGCTCTTCCACCGAGAATGGATGTTGAGATATGAAATGACCGTGCCCTTCTGCGGAATGGCTTACACACCCAACTACGGCCAGTCGTACTATGAGGCTTTCGAACTTGAAAACTACGACAAGAACCTACAGTTCGCACATTTCGTCAACACTCCTTCCATGAGGCATCTGCTCACCCTATCCATGCCCATGAAAAGCGCTGTTATACGTGTGGGACTCTCCGCTAACTACCAACAGCAGAAACTCAACGGACTGAAATACCACAACTACAACACCGATTTCATCGTAGGATTCGCCAAGTATTTCCAGCGCAAAGCCACCAGTAAAAAACACACTCTGCCCTTCTGACAGAACCAACGACTAAGCAACAATGACGATGAAGAAACTTTTTAACCCACACTTATACCTCCTCACCCTAGCCACCATGCTGACTCTCAGCGCTTGCATCGACGAGGATGAATACGACAACAGCGCAAAAGGCAACATCGAAGCACTATGGAAAGTCATGGACCAGCACTACTGCTTTTTCGACTATAAAAAAGAGGTTATCGGTGTGGATTGGGATGAAGTCCATCAACGATTTCTCGCGCAGGCCAACGAGAAGATGACCAAGGCGCAACTTTTCGAAGTGTGCAGCAACATGCTTGCAGAACTGCAGGACGGGCACGTCAACCTTTATGCATCCCACGACATGGGAAGGAACTGGAGTTTTAAGGAAGAACATCCCAACAACTACGACGACAACCTTGTCAACGACAACTACCTCGGCACGGACTACAAAATCGCAGCCGGACTGAGTTACAGAATTCTCGACGACAACATTGCATACGTCAGGTGTGAGAGTTTCAGTGAAGCGCTCGGGGACGGAAACATCAGCGAAGCACTTTATTTCCTGGCACTCTGCGACGGACTCATCATTGACGTGCGCAACAATCCCGGAGGCAAACTCACTACATCCCGAAAACTGGCAAGCCACTTCACCAATCAGCAAACACTCGTCGGATACATTTACCACAAAACAGGAAAGGGAAGGAACGACTTTTCAAAACCCGAGGAAGAAAACCTTGAGCCTGCCGAAGGGATGAGATGGCAGAAGCCTGTCATCGTCTTGGCCAACAGGTCGACGTACAGCGCGGCCAACGACTTCGTCAAATGCATGAAGGTAATGCCTAACGTCACCATCGTAGGCGACACCACAGGTGGAGGAAGCGGTATGCCGATGTCATCCGAAATACCTGCAGGCTGGAGCGTCAGATACTCGGCCGTCGTGATGCTAGACCAGAACCGCCAGCACACCGAGTTTGGCGTCGCGCCCGATGTGCAAGTGGATATGACCGCCTCCGACCATCAGAACGGCCATGACACCATCATTGAAACAGCACGCAAAATGCTGAGGAAGAACTGACCGAACTACATTCTTATGCCTCGTCTTTCCAAGGCACTGGGAATAAAAAGTACAAAAAACGCCTCCCGAACATCTTTTTTCCCAACAATATTCGCTCATTCCACAATAAATGCCTAACTTTGCAACACAAAGCGCATGAGCGCCGGGTCGGCTACCGCCATCCGACCATTACGGCACCCTTTGCGCGCTTGCGCCTGTGGCGAAATTGGTAGACGCGTTAGACTTAGGATCTAATACCTCACGGCGTGCAGGTTCGAGTCCTGTCAGGCGCACAAACAACAATGGTTAAGTGATTGAGAATTAATAACTTTCGCTTAACCTTGTTTTTGTTTTTGTCAACCGACTGTCAACAAAACCCCATTTTTAGCACGAAAAGCTCTATTATTTTGTAAAGTATTTTTATTCAAGAGATACAATAACAGAAAAAAAACAACTACATAATGACAAAGATAGTTATTTTCATCACCAGCGGTATATATATAAATAATGGTAAAAAGGTAATCATTAAATAACTGTAAACAGGAATGCTGATGCCCCACGGTGGCGACACATTCACCACTACCAGCACCTGCTTAGATGATGAAGACAACATCAGCTAACGAAAAAACACCCTTAAGCATTGAAATCCTAGCGATTTCCCAAATGCCTAAGGGTGTTTCAGTGACCCGCTTGGGGCTCGAACCCAAGACCCCCACATTAAAAGTGTGATGCTCTACCGACTGAGCTAGCGAGTCTACCTCAAAACAGCTTTCGCTCGGGTTAACAACGACTTTTTACGCCGTTCCCGCAACTAAAAGCGGTGCAAAGGTAGAACTTTTTTATGAACTGGCAAACTTTTTTCGACAGTTTTTTTGAAACAGTTGCGTTTTTATGCAAAAACTTCTTTATCCATTCATACTCGACCATACACAAATGCTTTTCAGAACGGCCTTGCTGCTAATAAAACGAAATAAAGGACAAAAGAGCTTGCACGACGAATGTAATTGCGGAGAATATGCAAAAACGGCGCTTTTATTGTGTGAAATGTGTTAAAAAAACTGTTGTTTCATAAAAAAGTCGGACAATTTTTTGCTTGTTTATCACAAAAACATATAAATTTGCAAAGTCGATATGCCAATTCAAGGAAAAAAGTGTGAATTATCCCCATTGAATGGCAGAAGGCAACATCAAGAATAAGTAAACGAAGTATTAACCACTAAAAACCATTTGCCTATAGAAGAAACATTACGCTGAATCAAAAAGTAAAAGCTTAATGGAAAATTTAAACAAATTGTCAGATGACAAGCTCGTGGGTTTGTACATGAAAGGCAATAATGAGGCATTTGATGCAATCATCAGGCGCTACGAAAGCAAGGTTTTTAGTTATATCGCTTATTCGATAAAGAACCAGGAGTTGGCTGAGGATATCTTCCAAGACACTTTTGTGAAAGCTATCTATGCCATTCAGCAAGGTAAATATGCGGAAAACGGTAAGTTCAGTTCTTGGATTATGAGAATTGCGCACAATGCATTGCTCGACTACTACCGAACCAACAAGGGCGTGAACATCATCTCGAACGACGAGTCCGAAGTGGACTTGTTCAACGACCCGTCATTGGCAGCAAAGGACAATGTGGAGCATGAGATGATCGACCGCCAGACATTGCGTGAATTGAGGGCACTTGTAGCGATGTTGCCCGACAACCAACGCGAGGTGGTGTTGATGCGCTACTACAAGGACTTGAGTTTCAAGGAGATTGCTGACATCACAAATGTCAGCATCAACACCGCTCTTGGACGTATGCGATATGCACTGATTAATCTACGCAAACTGGCACGCGAATACGAGGTGGAAATTGCTTAAAATCATTGAACATTGATCATTGGCTTCGCCTAAAATGCTCTCGCTCGGCATAGCTCAAGCAAGCTTGGCTCTGTACTCGCTGAATCGCATTTTTGAACATTAAACATGTCCTCGCGTAATCGCATTTTGGACATTGGTTCTCAGATTTCAATAGTTCGTTAAAATTTTAATATGACGTTAGGCTGCATTTCTCGCCAACATAAGGAGTTCTTCCATGACCCTCTGATTTATCGCAGGGTCAGGTCTGAATCCAGACACGCACATAATTCTTCGATAGATCAATGTGCTGTGCATGAGTGCGGTATATTCTCCGATGGAAAGATCCTTCCCCATATCCCTGATGGCGGTCTTTGCAGTGTTGATGGCCGCGAGGGAAGCGTTGAAGGCGAAGTCGAGCTTCTCCTTGCTCCTTGCCTGACAGTCCTCCAGCCCCGTGAACTGGTTCCCGTCCCTGAAGAGGAATTCCAGCTGGAACCTCGACCTGTAGATGGCGATGCAGTCCTTTGCGCTCATCTCCGTGTCGGTGGTGAAGAAGAGCTTGTATCCTCCTCCATTCTCGTTCACACCTTCCAGTCCCTTGGGGTACCAGATGACCAGCCTGACGTTCCTCTTGAGGCACTTGACATTCGCCAAGAGGGTGTAGAACTCCCCCTCGTCCACGCCGCAGAGCTCGTCCACGCGCTCCATTCTGCTGAGGTCGGGGGCCATGGGGTCGAGTTTTCCGTCGTACTTCTTCGGTGCGCCTCTCTTCCCCGTCCTCTGGCCCGTGTAGAGATAACGCAGGACAGTGTCCTTCCTGAGCCTGCTGGTCATGGAGAATCCCATGAGGACGATGGCGGTGACGATCAGCTCCGTGGAGTAAAGCGCGTCGGCCACAAGGTTCTTCGTGATCCCCAGGAGCCTTTCCTTGTTCTGCTCGATGGTTCTGACGTACCAGCGGTGGAGGTTCATGGGCTTGCCATCCTCCCCGGGATGTTCCCTAAGCCACCGCGCGCCAGGCGTCTGCACGGCCCTGAACGCCATGCAGTCGCGGGTCGTGGCGTTGATGATGCCTATGCCTGTTATCTCAAGCCCGGGCTTGACGGCCTGGTCGCAGCCCGACCAGTACCTGCCCACGCCCCATGTGCGCTTGCCCGCCTTGGTGATGTGGCTCTGGTCCACGCCGACGGCCAGCACATCGCCGGGCTTGGAGAACCCCTTCCTGATGAGGGCCATGTTGTAAGCTGCCCAGTCCACAGACCTCTCGTAGTTGTTGCGGTAGGTCTGCTCGCAGTACGTGCCGTACTTCCCCATCTGGGTGAAATTGATTTTTTTGACTGAAACGTATAAAAACATGATGTCCAAGAACACGCTTATAAAATTTTTTCTTAACTTTGCATCGGTTGCCACGAGAGCCTCTCGGGCGAGTCCCATATAGCGGTTGATATCTGCTGAATTTGTCATAAAACTTTATTGATTTTGGACTATCAAAGTTATTGACAATCAGTGATATAACCGCTATTTTATGTAATAATAATTCTTAATAAAAAGTTAATATTTGTTATCATATAAGAACTTGATTTTTAAGTAATTAAATCGATATTTTGTAAATAATTATAAAACTTAACGGAGTATTGAGATTTGGATAAAAATGAATATTGAAAATGTCGGGATTCTCAACAGATTCCCGACATTTTCTTTTTGCCTAAACAAATTACCAGGTCATATCTCAGGCGACTGGCTATCGTAGGTTTCTATCACCCTGTCCATTACCTTCAAACGATCGGCACACCACTGTTTAATCGTCTTGATTTCCTCTTCATACGACACCACACGATAACCTTGGAACATACGGAGCATCATCCCTCCACCTCCGAAAGAGGGGAACTGGAAACCATCAGGCATCTGCATACCACCTGGCAACTGGAAGCCTTCGGGGAATGAGAAGCCACCGAAAGGATTGCCCTGCAGGCTGTCGGGCATCTGAGGAAAGCCACCGAAACCAGGGAAGCCACCGAAGGGATTGCCCTGCAGGCTGTCGGGCATCTGAGGAAAGCCACCGAAACCAGGAAAGCCACCGAAGGGATTGCCCTGCACGCTGTCGGGCATCTGAGGAAAACCACCGAAGGGCGGGAAGCCACCGAATGGATTGCCCTGCAGGCTGTCAGGCATCTGAGGAAAACCACCGAAGGGCGGGAAGCCACCGAATGGATTGCCCTGCAGACTGTCGAGCATCTGAGGAAAGCCGCCGAAACCAGGGAAGCCACCGAAAGGATTGCCCTGCAGGCTGTCGGGCATCTGAGGGAAACCACCGAAAGGATTCATAGACAGTCCTTCCTTCTTGGCTTTGGCTAAGTCGTCGACTTCCTCTTGAGAGGCCAGCAATTCAGGATAAACAGCGAACTGACGTTTCTGTGCTTTCGACAACATTTTGGCATAATTGTCGAAGAAAGCGTTGATGTGCTTCTCATTCAAAACTGTTGCACGCAACTCTTTATAACGTGCTTTCACCTTACTACGGTAGGCAGGGTCATTAAGCAAACGACCCCAAAAAGCAGATATGGGTTGAGTGTCGCCACCCTTATACACCCAACTCTCTATATTGTCAGCGCCATTGAAAGCGCCTATGCCATAGGCAAGGTTATAGTCCCAGACAGGGCCAGCGTGCAACTTATCACCAGTACCATCAGAATGGAGTTTTTCCTTATAGAAATAGGTACTGCGTCGTAAACCATCGGCATTGAGTGAAAACTCCGTGTGAAGGAAATAGTCGATAAACGACGCCACATCCATATAGCGCGCATAACCACTATCAGGGTCGGCGAAAGCAGGCGACTGAACCGTAGCCTCCATATTGTCGATAAAACGACGGATATAATCGAATTGCTCCTGACGAAGGTTTTTCTTTTTGGGATACATGCATGACCAAATCACACTGCCCCCCATGAAGCCACCACCCACACCTTTTACCTTCGACGGGAAACAAGCGTCTTTCTCATCCTCCACGTCAATCCGCAAGATATAGCCACCAGTGACATCCCTGCCAGTCAAATCCGTTGCCTTCAGTTTCTCCACATCCACCCTGTCAGGACCGCGCTTGATGCTTTCGCATAGCACATAAACACCTTTATACTTGCCATTCAGCACCATTTCCACCATCTGTGTACGAGGTGCCCAATGCCCCATCTCCCTCCAAAGGGTGAAAGCGAAAACATCACGAAGCAACGACACGTCATTGTAAGGTGCAAGAAGCACCCAATCAGATTCCGCTGGCATGCCCAACAGACTGACATCGACGGAACGGCCAGACGGGTCGCAAGTCTCCAACGTGTATTTCTTCTGACTGAGCATCAACGAGCTATTGCCACGTAACTTGATGCGAATATGACCATCATAACTGGTAGAAGCATTGCCAAGACGGTTGTGCTTGTTGCCAGAAATGATTTTCATCCTCGCACCTACTTTCTTGCTGGCATTGATGGCGGTGTCGGTATCTATCACGACTATCGGCAGGCTTGTGTCAAGCGTTTTCACATCAATCTCCACAGCAGGAGTGACGGGATAGGTTTTCTGGTTCCCCCAGAAGGGCATCATCTGAGCCTTTATTGTACCCATCAAGCCAAGGCAAATCAACAATAAAAATCCCCTAAATTTCATATAGCCATTTATTAATAGTCAAATAAATCTCATTACGTTTGCTTCTCGTTATTATCTTAATCCAATATGTCTGTTTATCTATAGCGTCCATCTTGTTCACAGCTCTTCCATCAACATCTCAATCAGCCGAGGTTTTGCATAATCATCAAAGGACGACTCATCAACCCAGATGTAGCCATCTGGCAAAGGCGGTTGCGACGAAGCCTCAAGGAGGTAGAAGTCAGCAAGAATGACACGATGGGTAAGCACGTGTTTCACACCCTCTTTCAGCAAGGAAAGCGTCCCCCACCCCGAGCAATGCTCCAATACGAACTCAACACCAGCCTTCTCCTGCGTTTCCAGCAGAAAAGGTTCCCACAGTCCTTGCCAGATATCGCCTGCAGAACGGCGTCGGATGGCAATCTTGCCATCGCTACGCAACAGCACATAACTGAAATAGCGGGTCTTGACGCTCATCTTCCGTAGTTTGACAGGAAGGATGTCAACACGACGACTGTGATAGGCATCGCACATCTCCAGCATCGGACACGTCTGGCAACGAGGCGACTTGGGAGTGCACTGAATGGCTCCAAAGTCCATCATCGCCTGATTGTAAGCGGCAGGTTTGTCATAGGCCAGCAACTGGTTGGCAAGGGCTGTGAAAATCTTCTTTCCCTCGGTTGTGTTGATGGGAGTGTCGATGCCGAACACACGTGAAAGCACCCGATAGACATTTCCATCAACCACAGCGACAGGTTCGCCAAAAGCGAAAGAGGCGATGGCTGCAGCGGTATAATCACCCACGCCCTTCAGTTTACGGATTGAAGCATAGTCTGTCGGAAAGCCCCCCAACTCCACGATTTGCCTGGCGGCAGTATGCAGATGACGAGCGCGGCTGTAATAGCCCAAGCCCTGCCACAGACGCAGCACCTCATCTTCGGTGGCATCAGCCAACTGTTCCACCGTGGGCCATCTGTGCATGAACCCCTCCCAATAGTTCCATCCCTGCTGAATACGCGTCTGTTGCAGAATCACTTCGCTCAACCAGATGGGATAAGGGTCGGTAGTGCCTCGCCAAGGCAGACTACGCCCATGCTCCTCGTACCATTGGAGAAGAACAGACGTAAAAGCGGAGACAACTGGCTGTAGAGACTGTTTGCTCATTTCGTGTCAACAAACTCTTAATCATTCTACGTATTTAGAGGCAAATATAGCATAAGAAATTGAGATGTTTTCCATTTTTATATGTTTTTGTTTGCTTTCATTGAATAATAATGACTACTTTTGCAATGATAATTAACAATCTGCTACACAAAAACAACTGTTATGGGAAAACTAATCATCAATTCTTACGATGAATTCGCATCGCATCTCGGCGAACTGCTCGGTATATCGGAATGGCTAACTGTTGACCAGGAAAGAATCAACAAATTCGCTGATGCCACACTAGACGACCAATGGATTCATGTAGACGTGGAGCGCGCCAAGGTAGAAAGCCCCTACAAATCGACCATCGCACATGGTTACCTCACACTGTCACTCCTGCCCTATATGTGGAACCAAATCATTGAGGTCAACAACCTCAAGATGATGGTCAACTACGGCATGGACAAGATGAAGTTTGGCCAGCCCGTCCTCACTGGCAGTCGAGTTCGACTCGTCACCAAGTTGCACGGCATCAACAACCTCCGTGGCATCTGCAAGGCTGAGATAGATTTTACCATTGAAATCGAAGGACAGCGTAAACCAGCTCTTGAAGGCATTGCCACCTTCCTCTACTACTTCGAGTAGTCCTGTTTCTTCCAGACCCCCTCTCCATGCAGAGACGCAACGGTTCTTGGCCACCACACACAGAACAAAACGAAACAGATAGTAACGCCATTCACCATGGACAAGGAAATACAAGTTTGGAACAAGGTGCTTTCAGCCGCCATGAGCATGCCTGGCGTGAAAGTGAACCGTATGCAGTACTTGCGTGACCAGTTCGCCACTTACCGTATCGACAACGACACGATAGAAACCGCCATTGAGCAAGGCACAATCGGCAACATTCCTATGGAGGTGCTCGACAAAATGGCCAAAAGCTGCATCGGTTACCATACGAGGATGGCGACAAGTGTGTCAACAGCATTAGGAATGCCAGGCGGAGTGGCTATGATAGGCACTATTCCAGGAGATATCGCGCAGTTCTATTTCCATGTCTTTGTGGTGTCGCAGAAAGTGGCCTACATCTATGGTTATCCCGACCTTTGCGACGAGAAAGGCAACTTCTCCGACAGTGCGGCCGACATGTTGACGGTATTCGTCGGTGTGATGAGCGGAGTGGCCGCAGCCAACAAAGTCATCCAAGAGTTGTCGGAACAGTTCGGTAAGATGGTGATGAAACGACTGCCTCAGTATGCGCTCACTCAGGGAGTCATCTATCCTTTGGTAAGGCAGGTGGCGAAATGGATTGGTGTGTCTTTGACCAAACAGAGTTTTTCCAGAGGTATAGCTAAGTTCGTTCCCATCTTCGGAGGTCTGGTTTCCGGTTTACTCACTTATTTCACATTCCGCCACCAGTCCAAGAAACTCATGGTGAGAATCAAGGAGTCGATGCAACTCGCATACAACGCCCAGCACGTTGTCACCGCTCCCGACCCCACGCTCAACATCGCCCCGATTGACATCGCCATCGATGCAGAAGAAGTGGTTGATGGGAAACCAGAATAAAGACATGAAGAAGCAAGTATAAAAGCTGGTAGAAAAGGTTATATCTCTGCAAGTATAGATTTATCGAATGATGCATTTGTCGAATTGTAAGGCAAATGCATCATTTGTTTGTAATGAATAAGGGAAACGACTTACTCCATTCCTACCCTTTATACATAGAGCACATTGTCACGGAACACCTTATGATTTTTTTTGTGAAAATATTTGTGGATTAAAAAAATATCATTACATTTGCAAAGTAAACGGGCGGGACGTTTTCAGGACTATCCCTATCCGTTGGACCAGATAAGCGTAAAGCGCTCAATCCTCGTTATCGAAATCGCCAATTTCAAACCAAGTAGGAGGAAAGCAATAGACGCTCCAAGTCTGATAATCAGTGGCATACTGGAGTATACCCAGTTATAGCCATCATATTTCATCAGCGTGAGTGTCTGTTCTTCAAATTCATTTCTACTAAGGTGTTTGGCGATACCCGATAACAGATGGACAAGAAGGACAGCACTCTCGCTTTTTCTGTGTCCATCCACCAACACCGTGCAAAGGCACACAGAGGAAAGACATCCATGATGGCACAGCGCAACCCAACTAACCAACGCGCCTTACCCACTTAACCTTGCTCATATTTTGTACCCCGCTACAAAACACCAGCAAAAACACAAGAAAACCATCAGTTCTCACACACCAATGCCCTTAACACGCTCTAAAAGTGGATATATTTGCATCATAATAAGAAAATTGAAACGGTCATTCTGCCAAATCGTTGGCTGATTAGTGCGATGACCGGGTTATGACATAACTTCACATTAATAACAACAAATGGGCTGATTATATTCGCACTATATTAATGAGGTCTATTGTAATAATTTTAATTTCATTATGGGAAAATTTGAAGAAGGAGCGAAACATGTTGCTAAACATGCAGCCCAGCACGCTGCACATCATTTTTTACAACAAGCTGCTGGAGGTTGCATGGTAACATTAATTGCAATGTTAAGCGGAGTCGGAACACTCTTTACTTTAATAGGATTAGTGTTCTTTGCTTGAATTTCGATCGTATAGGGAGAGAGTCTTTTATCTTTTTGGATAAATGTTCTCCCTTCCGACCGATTATTCGTTGAAGCCAAAGTACAAATCCATTATTCTTAAGAACCTTAGGATATGAGTTTGATGAAGTCTTTTTTAAACAATGCTCGTAACCCCCGAGGTTTAATAGGTAAGTGGGTAATTGAATTCATGAATGGATATGGCCATCAATCACTGGCTGAATGGGCATTGTTGTTTCTGAACATTCAAGACGGCGATTCTATTCTGGACGTTGGTTGTGGAGGAGGAGGAAACATTTCAAGATTATTAAAAAAGTTCCCTCATTCAGTTGTCAATGGCATCGACTATTCTCATGTCTCAGTGAGTGTGTCGAAAAAAAAGAATAGTGACGAGATTGCAAGCGGAAGATGCAAAGTAAGTTATGGTAATGTCATTAATCTGCCATACGATGATTGTTCGTTTGATATGGTAACAGCTTTCGAGACCGTATATTATTGGCCACAAATAGAAGTTTGTTTTAAGCAAGTTTACCGGGTACTAAAAGAGAAAGGAACCTTTGCCATCATAAATGGTGCTGATGCAGAAGGCGGAATGGTGTGGGACAGCTATATAGACGATATGCATACCTATTCAGCATCAGAATTGGAAAAACATCTCATTTCTTCAGGATTCTCAAGTGTTGAAATCATAAGAAACAGAGCAATACACCGTCTATGTGTAATAGCTTATAAGTCCATAAAAATGTGAATCAAACAAAATAAAAGAATTACATATTATGCCGTTATTTAGAATTACAGTCAAACAAATGAAACTCACCAATGGAGTGAGATTAGAGCGAGGAATGTCGGTTGATGTTGTATCGCCATTACAAAGTAATCCCGTCATAACTAATGGCGGTCAGATTGTAGCCGATGCTTTCATGCGTGTTTACGGCATTGACCTACGCCGAGCTAACGCCCTTAACACCGTCTATCTTGATGCTCAACGAATAGGATAAATCAACAAAAAAAGGAATCTTATGATGGATAATATTTGCCCTATATGTGGGCAATATGGACATGAATTTCAAAAGCGGAAGTCCTGGACTGAAACCGACAAATATCATGATGCGAAGAAATTCGGCCTCAAACAAGGTGCTGGATTCATCGCAAGCCAAGTGGCAGATGCCATTATTCCAGGCCTAGGCACTTTTGCCTCGATAGGAGCAAAAGCACTTACTGGTGATTATTACGATGAGAATCATCCCAAAAGCAAAACTCATTACTACACTTATACTCATTTCACATGTGATACATGCAACCAACATTGGGACAACGATTCTGACGGAATGAAAATGATTGACGACTATTACGCAGGAGCCTACAAACAATATGGGACATTGGGGAAAGCTCTTTTCCATATCCCGATGCTACCTCTTTATGGGCTGGGTATAGCTTTCGCTATCAATGTCGTAGTTCTACTGCTTGTGCTGATTTTCGCTTTCTTTATAGGATTCTTTTATTTCTTATTTGCCGATGCACATTATTTTGATCAGTTCTTCACTGCATCGTGGTGGCCTACAGTGAACTGGATTAAAGATTTTTTGTCATTAACATGGATCTATTATGCGATTTATATTCCCATCATATTGCTTGTTTTCTTCCTGAAAACCTTCATTTATAACTGTCGGGTCGATAATGAGGCCAATGATAAGAAACAGGCTTTGGCAAAAAGGTTGGGAATAGAAATTACTTGAAATAAAAACAAATGTTTAACCTTGTACAATTTAACAACTATGAGTAAAGAAATCATTAATAAATCTGATCATACGACTTGTCCAAATTGTGGGCATTCTGGATGTACTCGTTACAGAGAGACCGGTGCAGGACTCTTAGGAAACACTTTAGCTTATACTGGGGGAGCTGTTGCTGGTTTATTTGGTGGATTACTCGGTCCCCATGCAGGACATATGGCAGCCCATAGCACCGTGCATGCTATTCAAGAAGGTATGTCCTCTACAAAAATCTATTGCAAATGTAAAAGTTGCGGCCACAAATGGCAGGTCGGCTAAATCCAATTAATTATGACTGACGAGAAATTATTAAGACTGAGTTGGCGGCTTGTCAAACTTCTTGACAAAACAGCCGACGAGACACTACCTAAGGCTATTGCCGATGTTGTAAAACTGCATAGCAAGTTGGCTGTGGGTTCAGCCTGGATTCCAATTCCAGGCGCTGATGTGGCCGCTGGTGCGGCAACAATTTGGGGCATGTACGTTAGAATCAATAATAAGTTGGGGCTTCCCTTTGGTGAGAACATCATCAAGACTATCGGCTCAGGTGTTGCAACTAACCTCGCTGGCTACATTGCGGGTTCCGCTATAGCAAGTGGATTGAAATTCATTCCAGTTATAGGTTCCATAGGTGGTGCCATTGTGATGAGTGCTTCACTCTACGGCTTGACATTGGCATCAGGATATGTCTATCTTAAGGCGTTGTGTGCTATGGCTGAAATGGACGGGAAGAATATCTCAGAGGACCATCTAAAAGACGCTGTAGATAACGTGATGAAAAACAAGGAAGAAATCAAAGGTATCATTAAAGAAGCAAAGTCGGAATATAAGAAATAACACTTAAAAACTAATAGAAATGGCAAACAAAAAGGACGTAAGCGATGCCGCCTGGAAATTAGCTAGATTTGTACAAGGTGGCGCTGTAGGATATTATGCTGGTGGTAAGGTATCCAAAGCTCTAGGTAGTACATTGTCAGAAGACTTAGTCGCAGTTGTCGAAAGACATAAAAAAGTAAATCTTGCAGCAGGCTTAACACAGTGTATTATACCAGGAGCAGCGATTGCTGCATCAGCAGCTATGGTTGCGTCAATTTGGAAAATGTACTATGATATAAATCAAGTGCTCGGTATCAAAATAAGTGACAATGTAGGAAAAAGCCTAACATCAGCTGTTCTTACCAATATCGCATCCTTCGGCGCAACTGGAGTGGCTACAGCCGTAAGTGAAGGTGCCAAATTAATTCCTTTTGTAGGATGGCTTGCCAGTGCTGCTATAACGACAGTTAGTTCCACGGCTATCGTCTATGGATCAGCTCATCTTTACCTAAAGGCTCTGACTAAAATGTATGAAGCGGAAGGCGGTTTTAATCTTGACTATTTGAAATCAGAATTAGCAAAGAAAGTTTGAGCAATAAAAGAACTACTAAAACTGGACAATTGTTACTTTGGACTAGAGAATTAATATCAAAAGAGAAGGATCTCTTGAACTACTAAATCGGAAAGTCATATGCTACAGAATCAACTAGCCAATTGGGGTGACAAGATGTTCGAGAAGGACATGGCAAGTATAGTAAGGAACCACTCACTGTGGGGAGCAATTATACTTGCCCTGCCACTTTTCGGACTGGAATGGATTGTCTTTGTGTGCATCCTCTGGGATATGTACGGAGACCTGTGCAAGAAGTGTGGGAGGAAGTTCACCTTCGGCTCACTGACTGCCGGCATCGTGGTGAACATCATCGTGGCATTCATCATCGATGCACTGCTGACGTTCATTCCCGTCATCGGCTGGCTTGGCGCGAGTTTTATCGTCTATCTGCAATTCTACTCTTCGGGCAAAGGATTCATCGAGACACTACGAAGTATGGACATCGGGAAAAGATAGCTGTAGAACTCTTTCATATTGGATGGGGGCTGCTTTTGAACACATTGTATAGCAGCTTCCACCTTAACTAGGGAATGTC
>Ga0247609_10000600_pt1 | contig 48551 bp, 38 predicted proteins | sample 172DNAGHGlowgp2_FD_193487 | JGI IMG/M metagenome (GOLD analysis project Ga0247609, IMG submission 193487) | Sheep rumen microbial communities from Palmerston North, Manawatu-Wanganui, New Zealand - 1728 DNA GHGlow gp2 | ecosystem: Host-associated > Mammals > Digestive system > Stomach > Rumen ... | reverse complement strand
TCTGCTATGTTAATCAATTTTACTTTCATATTAATACTGTATATTTAAATTGAAAAATATTATATTCTTCTTAAACACCAACAAAACATCACATCATTGAAATCAACATATATCTGACTTGAGCCTGAAGATTCTTTTCTAAGTCTTACATAGCCTCTGTCACCGTCTTGGTCAATAACATAGTACTTTGTTTGTTTTCCATCTGAATCATCGGTATAACTTCCAAGATATTCAATTACCCTATAAACCTGTCGTTTCTCACTATAAACAGTAATAACATCATTGTCCAAATCAATAGTCAACGTCATATTTGACTTCTCCCAATCAGACCAATTACTCCAAACACCATTTGTTTTGTACTTTATTGCAAATTTGTAGGTTTTGTAATAATAAGTTTGTGCATTCACATTTGTAACTGACAACAGTCCAAATAAAACCAAAAAAGTGAAAATTAATCTTTTCATACGTTTTTTTTAATTTTAATTAATAATAATGTTAAATAATTCAAAAAACAAGCAGGCACCATCCGTTATCAGCATCCTAGTATTACCTTTGGAATTATGTGTTTTTTTATCCTCAGTACATCATCTGAGTGTTTAATAACAATGGGTTAAATTAAGCCTGTACTTGTTACAATGTCTAATTTTAAAAAATCAATTCTAAAGATAATACAAAAAAGTTAAAAACCCAAAAATTATATTGCATATTTACAAGGTTTCTTCATCACTTTCTGTAAATTCAATATCTTCTTCTGTAATATTATCTAATTTTCCACTTGTATCATTATTTTTAAGTTGCTGAATTATTGTAGGTAATATTTTCTTCTTATAAGAATCAATTTCATCTTCAGCAATAATTCCATTTGATGTGCAGTAAAGCATCCCATCCCTGCTCAGATTAAATGGTGATGGTAGATGATTCTTCTTAATTGAAATTGGCGCAACCGTACCATATTCATATTTTTCACCTTTCACTGTTGCCTCCAACTTCTTGACACCACTTGTAATAATCTTTCCACACGCAATCAATAAACGTAATGCATATTCAAATGAATTACCACCCTTTAACTTGACTGATGGTTTTCCCATTGTTGCCATTGAGGAATCCCAAATTTTGTTCACTATGAAAAATGTGTTTGTGTATTTTGATTTCTGACTTCTTGATGACGGTATACGTGTGTTAACTATTGTATTAAACGCCGTACTGATGCTTGATGCATCAAACATATTGTTTCCTACTTTTGAACTGTGTGATTTCCAAGAGGTCACACTACCAACACTATCCCAAACGAACAACAAATCAATTGGTAATTCACCACTTTCTTGTTTATCCAACAAATCATTGATGATATAGGCAATATCCTCAATCAACGCAACAGTTCTTTTTGTTGACTTTCGTGTCATTGTACTATAATCCATATCCCCACAATATTCACACATTGCCTCATTTGTGAAAAGTATGAAATCACCCTCATAGTCGATAATCTGTTTTTCCGTATGTGTTGTAATCTCACCAGTTTCACTATCTACATCCTCAACCTCAACATCACCGTATACAGGTGTTGCTTGCATACCACAATCAATCGCATATTTGAAATCAAAATTACTTTCTGTTTCAAATATAACAGGTAACGTGTTTTGTCTTTGCGCTGCTGCAATCAAACAATTCTTTATTGTACTTTTTCCTGTCGAATTCCAACCATAGCATCCAGAAAACCATCCTTTTGGAATACCTGGAAGACCTGTGGCATCACTAAAACCCTTTGGCATAATAAACCATTCCATTGGCTTTTCTGCAACAGGTGTTACTTTAAGGTTGTTTTTCTTAAAGTCTTTAATACTGAAAGCATTTTTTGTTACAGCACCTTTTTTTATTGCTTGTTTTGCCATAATTTCACATTATAATAAGTTATTTTCATTAAAAATTAATACATAACATTCTTTTTAGGTATTATTCTACCAACTTCTTTCCTATAACATTTACTGCAAATAGGCTTATATTTGTCTTCTCCACCAATTAGAACTTGTTCACCATCAGTCACAATTACACCAAACTCATTGAACCTTGCATTGAATATTGCTTTGTTTCCACAAGTGCATGATATTTTCATTTCCTCAATGTCATCAGCCAACTCAAACAATCTTTTTGAACCCTCAAATAAATGTGTTTGAAAATCAGTCCTCAAACCATAGCACATTACATTGATATTCAGTTTATCAACTATTGCCCTTAATTGCTCAACTTGATAACCAGTCAAAAACTGACTTTCGTCAACAAGAATCCATTGGAGTTTGTTTTCTTCGTTGTTTTCTTCTTGTTCTTTAACAATTTTTTCAACAATCCTATATATGTCATATTCTGGATATATTGTAAGACATTCCCTTTCTATACCAATCCTTGATTTTATGACATCAGTTCCATCCCTATCATCAACAGATGATTTCATACACAAAATTCCAACATTTCTTTTTTCAAAATAATGTGCCTCCATTAACAATATGGCACTTTTTCCACTTTCCATTGGAGCATAAACAAACCTCAATTTCCCTTGCATGAATTATATTCATTTGATAGATTTTTATTTTCAAATTCCTAAAAAATAAGAACATGATGGAAAAAAATATAAATTTCTCCATCACATTCTCACATTATACATTTAAAATGGTAAATCATCATCAATCTCATTACCGACATTTTCAAATTCCTTGTTGATAATTTCTGATGTTGACGTGACATAATTTTCCTTTAATACCTCACTTGCAGCCTCTTCTTCAAGTTTTTTGACATTAGAATCAAATTCTGTTTTCTCTACATATTTACCAAGTTCACGGTTAAACACAGGAATTTTTCCGTTGACAACCAATTCAAGATAATCAGCACCTTTAAGGCTGTAAACATCTTTCCATGTTTTTTCGTCATTAAGCCACGAATTTGCTTTGTCAACATCCTTTGAAAGTGGTTTTCTATTTCCACTATCTGTAATGTTATAAGAAACACTGTCTTTCATTCCACCGAATCCATCGGGAATTTGTGACTTTCCAACGGTAATTATAATGTCCTTTCCATTATAAAGGTCAAAAATACTATAGTTTTCTTCACCGTCTTCAAGTGCTTCTTGTGCCCTCGTCTTGTTGAGTGCCCATAGTTTGTCGTAAATACCCTCACCCTTGGAATTCTCATTAAAACGCCAAAATTTAACGCCTTCATCCTCATGTTCCCTATCAATCACTCGGGCAATGAAAGTACGTTTCTTCTTCAAACTACATGCTTCCTTGAACAAGGACTTTGAGAGAATTTCATTTCCTTCCTTACGTGCTTGTGCTGCCTTGTCAAAAAGTTCCTTTGATTTCTTACAAATAGGACATTCCTCACCACTTTCTGCTTTTTCATCATTCAAACAAACATATGACTTGAAACCACTCTTGGCAACTTCCTTGTCAACTTTAAGTGAATGCGTGATAATGTCAAAAAATACAGTTCCGTTACTTGCCGATATCGGCAAAAACCTAACCTTTACAGTCTTTGTTGCTTCATGTTCCTTTAATTTAAGGTCAAGATAATTCTTTGGGTCAAAACTTAATTTTTTTCCATCTTGAAAACTGTTCTTTGGTTTTTTTAAATTCTCATTTTGCTCTTCCAACGCTTTAGCATCAATGTTAACCGCATTAAATTTTAAATCTTCCATTTTACATCATTTTTATTTTATTATTGTCTTTTCTTACGCACAAAAATAGTTCAAAACTATCATATATCAAAATATTATCATAAAAAAGTAGAGATAATTTTAAAGATTGTTAAATCTAAAAACATCCCTACTAATAAATATCAAAAATTTAAGAAAAAACCTTTAAAAACCTATATAATCTTTAAGGTTTTGATTGAGATTCAATGTGTCAGATATATTTTTCATATTCAGACCACTTATATCACCTCTTTTGATTTTATATTCCTTTTGTTCATCATTAGGTGATACATCGTTGTCACGAATTATTTCATAATTCGGATTTTCATCTGAAAACTTATCCCAATAGTCTGACGGTGTTTGGTTAAATGGACCAGATGCTTGTGAGCGAAGATTGAATTTTTCAGTCTGTGTCGGATTCCTCTTCTCAAACTCATCTTTCAACTTCATTATACTCTTCTCTTGTTTCTCCAACTGGTCGCTGAACTTCTTTACTACAGAATAAATCTTCGAAAGCCTGTCATCAACACCGTCAATCTTGTATTCGGTTGCTTGTTGCGATTGGGTGAGGTCATCAACATCAATAACCTCATCATCAGGTTCCATTTCAGTGGTTTCTATTCCATCATATTCCATCGGTCCTCCCATTGGTTCTTCTTCGCTACCCATATCAGGTCCTTGCATATCACCTCCATCATCCATCTGCTCATCACCCATCATTCCCATATCACCGCCACCTTGCATATTTCCATCCTGTGGCATTCCTGATTGATCTGGTGGCATTTGACTTCCCGTTGACATATCCATACCATTTCCTTGCATACCTGCATCCTGAGGCATTTGTGAGCCATCCTGAGGCATTCCTGCACCCATATCAGGCTCTTGCATTTGACCATTTCCCATATTTCCTTGCTGTGGTGGCTGCTGTTGACCCATACCTCCGTTCTGGGGTTGTTGCAACTCACCGTCATCCTCACCAACCTCATCAATCTGTGGATGCGAAAGGACTGTATATTCATACAAGTGCTTCAGCGACTGTTTTGGGTATTTATAACCTGCAAGTTCTTGAAAACGGTCTATTGCTTCATTGAATTTGTTCTCATTGATAAACTTCTTGTCCATTTTCTTAATCGTTTAAGAGCATTTTATTGTCCTCGGTCAATAAAATTGTACTATTTTCGGTACGCTCAATAAGACCTTTGTCCTTTTTCTCTACCTTGACCTTGCGTTTGGGCGCTTTTGTACCTACGATTTGTTCAATCTTCTCCAATCTCTCATCTGCCATATTGGTATCTTCTTTAATTTCTTTATTTTCTTGTTTTTTCTCTGTTGCTTTTTCTTCTTTCTTTTCAAAATTAGCAACAACATGCTTAATCTTTCTGTTGGGTATCTGCCTTACATATTTCTTGTATGGATTTTTTCCAAAAAATCTTGTTACCATAACTTATAACCATTTTATCTCTATATTATATAAATAGTGGGTTTTATCTAAAAAAATTCATTTAATACCATTTTACTTACAATATCATCATTTATCATTTTTCTGACATTATTTGGAATTGAATAAAAGTTTCTTAATTCTATATTCCTGTTATTGTTTTTCACAAGTTCAATTATATTTTTTTTGTTTATTCCTAAAAACTCTGCCGTGCTCAACGAGATACCATAAATATTTTTATCTTTAACATCACTTTCAGTATCATAAACGAAAATAAACTTACCATTGTCAATGTAATAAAACTTTTTGCGGTTGTTCCTTATAAATCTGATATATTCTTTTGCTTCATTGTATTTGATGTTGATTAAATCAATATTCTTGTATTTTATTCCTTTCAATATGTTGTTTATGCAGAAATTGTAAAAATCAATTATGTTCTTATCATAATCAACCCTTTTTTCCATTTTTGATAATGTCCACCACAATGTTTTATTGTCACCATATTCTCTTTTCAATATATTGAAATCGGATATTGAATTTCTTGCTTTTTCCAACCCTATTATTAGGGTAGGCAAATCATTGTTAACATCATCCAATAATTTTAATTTATTGAAACACTTGTCAATCTTGTAATTAAGATTGTTAACAATTATATTCCCTATGTATTTTTGCATTGCCAACTGATTTTAATCAGTAGCATACAATAATACATTTTTTTATAAAAAACAAACATAATTCAAAGTTTTTCTAACATTTGCAAAAATTCAGGTTGTTCCAATACTTTAAAATTTGTTCCATCATTTAAAATAAGTTGATTATGAAAATTTACAGTATACCATCTTTTACGATGACCATAATGAAATCTTTGTGGCTGACTCAGTTGTCCGAACCATCCAAGTTGCTTTTTAATTTTTGTGAACATTGTTGAAGGTTGTTGTTGGTTAATTTTATTTACTAATTCCTCACTCATCCTATAATGTCCCTTTGGTAATGGATTTGGTCTGCCACCGTATTCATTAGGATTTTCAATTGCTTGATATAATAAATGTGCATTTCCTGTCCAAAACACACACCACATACAAGCAATAGCAACTGAAGAGTCTTTTATTAAATCAATATTATTTGGCTTCCAATAATCCCTCATTGCTATTTCTTTTGCTTTTTCATTAGTTAAGTCTTTATAAATTCCATTGGCATTTTTCCCACCTGTAAAACCATAATGAAAACCCTCCCAACTATGAGACCACTCAGCCCAATCGTTAAAAGGTTTGCTTGCAACATAATTTCCATTGGTCAAAGTAATTTTATTACTTTCAGAACTTCCTGTTGAAGCATTGGTATTTCCATAACAGTCAATCATTTACCTTATCTTAGCATTTTATTTATTGTATTTCCAAATTCCAACCATCTATCTTGTGTTTGGTCTTTAGGTCTTTCAACCTCTTCCATCCATCTCCTTGCGGAATTAGAAGGATCTGTAATGTTTAAAATTGGTGTAACTTTACTACGTTTAAAAATAACCTTTATTATAAAATCTAATTGTAATTCAAATGATATATATTCACTAAATTTTATATTTGATGCTAATTTATGGTTGCCTTGTACTATTTCATTAATTAATCTTATGCTTGGAAGACAATTATAATAGTTTGCCAAGTTATTTAACTCACCGCCCCAATGAAATTGTATTAAACCACAACTAATGCCACTTCTATCCCAAGTAACAATATCATAATCAAATTGACTTTCAGCATATATATTTGATAATATTCCCTTTGCAGCACCTTCTGCACATCCACTTTGTAAAAAACGTCTATAGCACTCTATGCAAGTTTTTCTTGCATTATCACCAAATTTTAGTGATTTCGACATTTTATTGTTTTTATTGCTGTCACTACCACTTTGACTACCAGCACTTGTCACAACAGTGCTTTCTGAACTGCTGTCCGACAAACCCTCACTTGCAACTTGATTTCCATAACAATCTACCATATATTATACCCTTTCTGTTTATCCATAATTTTGAGAACCATCTGTTTCATTATAATAACTTGTAAAATGCCAAAACTCAGCAGGATAGTCACCAAAATTTGTTTTTTTTCCATATTTATCAAATATCATCATGATATCCCTTAATTTTTGTTGATTGGTATTATTTGGGTTTGACCTACCCTCTTTACTAAATTCATCAAAACCACCTGTTTCCGTTGCCCAAGAACAAGTTGCTTTGTTTAAATCAAACATTGGTATTGGATTTCCATTCAAATCTGTTAATGTTAAATCTAATGCCTTTCCTACACAATGTGGAGAACCAGAATGTTTTCCTGTTTTACAACGTGATATATATGTTCCAATATATTTTTGTGGTGCTATTTTACAGAAATTATCAGCTGCTTCCCAAGGTCTGTAAGCATCCCAAATCATCAATTTATAATTTTGATATTCAGTTTTACTTCTCATATATCTAACAGATTTAATTAACATTTCCATTGTTCTTTTGCCAATCCACAAATATTTTTGTCCTTGTTTATATCCAGGCATAACTCTACCACCAAAATTTTTAGTTGTTGCATAAATAGGATTAATAATGACATATGGTTTCAAATCAGCAGGCAAACTATCCATAATATTAACCAAATTACCTGTCGGCTTACCAATTACACTCCCACCACTTTCTATAACAGCACCGTCATAAGCAACATTCTTTCTCTCATTTGACACATATAAATGGACTTTTGTACCGCTTAAAATTTTTGGACAAACAATTTTGTAGAAATTTTTCCACCAAATAACATCCACATTATTGGTGTTCTTAATTTTATCAGCATGATAATCATCTAAATTAAAATTTGGTCTATTACCGTTCACAGCCTTTTCTCCACATAAAATACACCCAGTTGTCCAACCTCCGCCAGCATTTTGTCCTGGATGAAATAAACATCCTCCTGAGTTATTATAATCTGATGCTTCTATACGTAACATAGAGCCACTTACTCCTGCTTGACCACTAAATCCGTATCCACCACCTTTTGTTAATGATGCACAATACGAAGAACAACCATAGCGATAACTTTTCTCACCCTTTTCAGTTTCCCAATATCCTGCGGATGGGACAATATTATAATAACCTTTTCCTGATTTTCCACCGATTCTATCAAAAACATCAGATTGAATTGTCCATGTTAATATTTTTTTGCTTGCGGCTTCATAAATGACACCCTCAATTGAGTGAGATGATCTTCCTACACCTTGTTCTAATTTATGTGGAAAAGAAGCCTTGGATGTATTATATCTCCATAACACAAGATTGTATGCACCGTCATCCTTAACATTGACTGTAGGTGCATTTGTAATCATACCGCCACTGATTGAAGGTTCAGTACCTCCATAATCTGTTCCGTCATCACAGTCACTATTCAATCCGTTTCCATTCTGATTTGCCTTCTTTATTTCATGTATTGTGAAGAAATTTGTGTTGAATGGCTGTGCGAATCTGCTCATCTTCATTCCTGTTATGGTTGTTGTCATATCCCCAGGAGTCATATTATGGACAACCTTGTAAATCATATATGTTCCCTTCCATAACGGAACATTAAGCAATTGGAAATACATAAGAGGACATATCTGCGCATTTCCAAGCATATCAACCGTTATGCTGTATGAGTAATTGGAGAACACATTGAATGTATCCTGCCCAATAAAGTGTATTGAATGTGCCTCTGACGAGCCACCTGTGATCGCAATCTGCCATTGTGCCTTTATTGCTTGTTCAGTCATCACTGGGTTATCCATCGTCAACCTAAGATTCTTGAAGATGTGGTTGTTCTGCTTTGCAAACGCTATACCGAATGACGGTACGTTGTATCCAAGCCTTGTTATGTCACCGTCACCTTTTTTCTCTCTGAACAACTCAGCAGCCTCTTTTGTGATTCTTCCATCTTTATGTGACCATATATCATATGAATCCAATACATAAGCATTCTGATTGGTTTTCACGTGAGCAGGGCTGTGTGTGTACATCACGATGAATTTGTTGCTGTTGCTAGGTGCTTCAATCTCATTGTAAGGCATTGGTCTGAACAGTTTCTTCATTGTTTCAACATCGTCTGTGTCATCTTGTGTATTTCCGTTGAAACCAACAAAATCAGGCACAGGCAAGAAGATGCATCCATGTTTGCTTACAATCTGTGAAAGGAAATGGAACAAACTTCCATTGTCTGCCAATTCCTTCCATGCTTCCAAAAGCAACTCGCAGTTGATTGCCAACTCATTTTCAATCTTTGTGTAGAATGAATCAATGAAAACAAAATTCTGATAGAAATTAGCAACATCAAATGCATCGGTCTTGGATATCACCAACCACTTGTCCCACAAATTTTTAAGATAATAGTAAATGGCAATTGAAAGGTCTCTATTTCTGAACGTATTGGATGAAACATTCAGATTTCCGTCATCACCGATGGAAATTGTCTGTGAGTTAAGTATGTTCTGACTTGTGTCAACAAATCCTTTAAGATATGATTTCAATAAAGATGTCTTGACATATATTTTGTCATTGTCATTTATGTCACTTCTGTCTTGTCCCAATCTTCTATTGCAATTGTCTATCACAACATATGAATTGAAATATAAGTCCTTGAACAATTCTTGGTCTTCCTTGTTGTTCTCATTCAGCAACATTTTGAAACCTTGCTCATTAGTATTAATTCCACTCAAAAGTGTAAGTGCATTGTAATTACCTCTTAAGCCATAAAAATTTGCATCTAAAAAATCACTAAAAAATACTTTGTTAACTTCTTTATTTGTTATTGTAAGATGATAATAATTGCCAATGGTATCAATTAATGACGTATCATCATAATCAATCTGATTTCCGTTGTCAATTCGTTTCAACTCATATTTTGAAGATATTTTTGAGAATGTGTTGTCAACAAAATCATTGAACAAATCAATCAACTGATTTTCAATATTGAAATCTATTTCATTTCCTCCAATATATGCTGAAACAGGATAATAGTCTATTTTGCTCTTTTGATTTTCGCTTACAATTCTGAAGAAATCCATATCATTTATCTTTGCAATAAAAGTGTAGTCCACACCTTCATTTGCATATTTGTTGGTGTTGCTCTCGGATATGATTGGGTCATAGCCGTTCTTGTTCTTAAATCTTTTTCTCCATAAGATAGCACCGTAAAACAATAAATAAGCCTTTGGTATTGCTTGTATGATTCCGTTTTTCTTTTGGGAATCAAATATGTTTGGAATCTTTGTTCCGTATCTGAAAGTGCTTAAGAACAAATATGCCTTTGATTTCAATACCCTTTGTTTGTAAAGATTTTCGTCATCTTCTTTTCCATTTGCTTTTTTGTTTTGCAAATAATAAAATGGGCATCCAAACAAATTGCAACCTTTTGTTTTTTCCTTATAAAACACTAAAAATTGTTGTATAACAAGATCTGATAATGTTGTTTTTTCATCATTGAATAAGAAATCACAATTCTCATCTACTTTTACATCATTTTTTCTATCACCCTTTCTATTTTCATACCATTCGTACCAGTTTGGTTGCTTTATCTCATTTGCATTGTTACTTGGTATGAAATATGACTTGTCAAGTTTCAATTGTTCAGCATTTCCACTTAACATGTACCTAACACCATCAAAATATTGGTGGTAGAATTTGTTGTTAACACCAACGAATTTTTCAACAAAATTTGATAAATCCTCTTTGACCTCATAATCCATTATTTTTATGCTTCCGTTAAGCAATTCATTGCATTTGTTCTTGATTGCAGTGATTTCACTCTCATTGGTTATGATGCTGAACATCTGCTTGTTCGTATATTTCTCAATGTCAACTTCACTGTCCTTTAAAACACCAATTTTAGTGCTGTCACAAACATGAAGCCAGTCATGGGCATTTGTAACTGTTTCATTGTTTACATTTGACTTTGTTATTTGAGGTATAAAATATAATTTATCTTTACTTTCAACGGTGAACTTGAAATCACCTTTATTTTTATCTGTTGTTTTGTATTCATTGAATGACTTTATTTTTGAAGGTACGTAATTTGCATATTTGTTGTCATAGAAATGAACATATAACAGTCTGTCACCATTTTCTTCTTTGAAGAATGGATATCTGCTCAACGAACCACCTCTCTGTGGATTTGCAAATTTATTATCAATTTTGCTTACATTCTCAAATTGGAATCTCCTTATATTCGGGTCATTCTGATTGACTATTTGAGTGAATTCATTCATTTCCTCACTCTCCGTACAAAGCATTATGTTTAGCAATGTATCAATGTTGAACTTCTTGTTGTTTATCAAATTACCAAACGTTACAATAGAGCCTTTACGTGAATATAAATTACAAGCATCAAGTTTGCCAAAGGTTTCAGTCATTTCCTCTGTCACGTTGTTTCCACAACATACGCCTATTATTGAGGCAATTCTATTTGCCAAATGTCCTGCAAGTTCTGGTATGTAATCAACATTAACTGATGAGAAAACACCTCCATTCAAATAGTCACTTGGTAATATCGGTAATGCAGCCGTTTTTATAACACTGTCATTTGTTGTTGTATTCTTTGAATCTTTTGTTATTATCTGTATTCCTTCCTGTAAACCGAAAACGACCTTTTCTTCAATGAAATTGTGTTTTCCAAAATCACCAGGCCAAGCATACACATTCTCTAAATTGCTCTTATATCCAACATCCTTTAAAACAACACCGTCATTGTACAACGCAGGCCAAGGTGTTATGTTTTCACCATATCTTGGTATTATATCAGTTTGATTTCTTTCCTCACCAAGATTGACGTTTAATTCGGATGGTTTTCTTTTGCCTGTTTTCATCTGAGAATATATGTCATCAGCAGAATCAAACATTATGTGACACAATGTTTCCAAGTGACAGAATATCATCTTGAAAATGTTTCCTATAAATGGCTTGAAACCACCGTTTTCAACACCTCCAAGTATTTCTATGATGTTCTGATTTGCAGCCTCATTTATTGCCTTTGTTATCTTGTTTTCGTTCTCAACCATTTCGTTGTTTCTGTTGGTTATCTCATCGAAAACTTTATACAAATCGACCAAATAGCAATAAGGCTTCAGTTTGTTTTCATTGCTGTTGATTGCTCCATACAACTGGTTAGCACTTGTTTTTGTTAATTTTCCATTCTTTTCGTTCAATGTCTTATTAAGCAAGAAATCAACATTTATTTGTGTGCTATCAACAATTTCAATTCCATTGTTGTCATTGTTGCTGTCAACATTAATATTCAATAACTTTACAAAAGTCAATTCATTTGGTATTCCACCTTCATCATTTTCATTTTTAGTCCATTGGTTAGGTGCTTTGTTGACATTTATTTCATCTTTTCCACTATATTCAGCAATTTCATATTTTTGTATTGTTTCGTAATATTCATTATATTTTATCTTCGTTTCATCGTTCAATGGAAGTTTTTCTCTGTCATGAAACAATATCAATTGCTTATTTCCTGTTATACCAGAATCTGTGCATTCCATATAACAGTTCTCACCAACCAATTCTTTTAATGCTGCAATAAAAGCAGTGTATTTTCCAGACATTTCATTAAGCAATGTCCTTTCCTCACCCATCTGCTGCAACTCCTGACTTTGTTGCTCATTTGGCTTTCCATATTCATCTTTTTTCAATGCATTCTCAATTGCTTTGAAAAAATCATATAATCTTGGTGGCGGTATCGTATCTGTTTCGGAATTGTTCCACAAGCCCCATTCTGGTTTTAACCTGTTCTTTTCCCAATATATGCTTCCTCTGTATGTGTCATAAGGTGCTGCTACAAGATATGCGAAAGGTATGTCAGTCAGCAAACTCCATGAATAACCAATGAATGTGGCAACTGCCTCAAAATTACCTGTTTGTGAATTGAATTCACCCTTGAAACCACTGCAAGCCAATTGATATGTGACAGGCTTTCCGAAAAATCCTTTCACTTGAAGTCTGAACAACGGATAAGGCATTGAGAAAAACGCACCAAATACATTTTCTGCCATCAAATGGCTGTCAACATGAATTGCCTCTTCTCTTCCGAAAAGTGCAGAGCCACGTACATCAACAAACTTGATTGTTACCGTAGGTGTATACCAACTCTCATATGAAATCTGAACACTTTCTACTCCCAAACCCTCTATCTCCGTGTTCTTTTCATAAGAATCATAACTTAAATCTGTATAATATGTTGTTAAATAATTGTACTTGTCACTGTACGGATATTCAACCTCACCTGTTGCTGTATTTATTTTTGGTTCACCTCTGTTTCCCTGCAATACAGAAGTTCTTCTCTTGACCAAATCCTCTTGTGTCAAACCCCAAGTTATGACATATTTCCTTGTTTGACCATCATCATTCTTTCTTCCATTCTTGTCGGTTACAGTACCACTTGATTTAAACCGTGAAAATTGTTCAATAATCAAATTGAATGATATGCAAAAATCCTCATACTTGGGTGTCAACGACAAGTCACCTTGACTGTTTCCGTAATTCTCATCGAACACATCATTAGGTTCTACATATATAATCCTCTGAAATTTTATGTTTTTGCCATCCATTTAAAAAAGTTTTACGTTAATTTCCACCATTTATAATAATAAATACGTAAAAAAGGGAAAATCAAATTGTTTCCCCTTTCATTATTTTCCAAAATATTCATTTACGTTTCTCTCATAGGACAACAATGCCGTTTGCAACGGATACGGTATCCTGAATAAAACACCATCTGGTATTTCGAATTCCATACTGCCAAACTGAGGATTTGCCAAAAGCAATAGCCATCCATAATTTGCATCACCAAAATACTTGTATGACAAACTATCCAAACGCATTTTGTTTTTATCAAACTTTATATATAAATCTGTTGAACTTTTGTCAATTTTAATAAGTGGTATCTTCTTGATTTCACCATCTGCCCTAAATGACTGATATCTGTCATAATACTGATTTGCCATATATGCTAATTTTTCTTATTTATTGTCTGACATTTTCGTGTGGTGGAAATAACTTGATTCAAAGTCAATATTACCTTTCTTCATTGTATCCCAATTGTTTGTTTCCTTATATTTAACCCTATCAGCACGGTTGTCATAAAGTCTTGTGTTGGCAAAATAGTTGTGGCTCAACGCAGTCTGTAGCCTTCTTACTGGTCCTGTCAAGTCACCACCGCCTATGAAATTGAAGGTTATGCTCACATTTGCAATAAGAGGAACAACACCAACTCCCTCATTGTTTAAATCAAGAACAAGTGGGTCATAATTTATACTTATATTTCTTATGACTATCTTTTGGTAATAGAAGTCACCAAGCCTCAATATACAGAACGGTGGTCTTCCGAATGCAAGGTTGTTTGCCATAAACCCGTTTCTGTCTGATGCTGTGATTGTTTCCCCTTGTCTTGTGCATTGATGCAAGAAAGTTAATCTGCCCATAAATCCCTCAGGTGTCATTGAATGGAATGCAGGGTCAAAATATTGCAGTTTTTTGACAACTGAACTGAAAACGTCTGGATGTTTTGCCTCCAACTGTTTGAAGAAGTGATATTCTTGGTCGTATCTCAAACTGTTTTTATCTTGTTTTGTATTATCATTCTTATGGTAATCTGATAGCCATCTACTATATCCTTTTTCACATTTATTCCTCAATGTTGATACATTAAATACCTTCATCATTTTGGAATCTTCATCATAATACCATAATTTATCCTTTCCCTTTTCGTTAACAGATGTATTTTGCGCTGTTGGTTTATACAACATTATTGTTGTATCTTGATAATATCTAACTTCTTGCCACCCTTTGAAACTGACATATCCTTGTTCTGCATTATCTTGCGGAACATTCATTTGTTCAACAGATTTTGTTTCTGACCTTTTAACACATAGTGAAAAAATAGCACATCTATAGCATTTAGCATCAAAACTGTTTTCATCATTATTTGATATTTGTATTACTTCAAAAGGATTGTTATTGTCATCACCATCAATTAGAGACACTTTTTCACCGTATAATTTATTAAACCATTCTATAACAGTTTCACTTCTTTCTTTTGACAAATGCTTGTTTCTTGCTTCATTCGTTGCGTTATCACTATTTCTGCCTTGTGAGTTTGCCATTCCATAAGAAATACATTTAGTTACCCTATATTCTGATTTTTTATCAAAATAAGTTAGCAACTCACTTATAGAATTTTCTCTTAAATAAGATCCATTATCATCTTTTTTTGAGTTTTGTTGTATTTTTTCAGCAGCATTATTTTTTCCATTTATTCTAGCCAAAGCGTATGCAATTTCAGCAATTGTATAATACTTATAATTCGGATTTGACATATTAAATGCATTATTTACACTTGTTATATCACAATTTAATTGGAAATCTTTGGTATTTTGCATACCCGATTTTGTAATTGTTTGCCCAAAAGTATTATCAATTTCTTTATATTTTATATGCCCGACATATTCACCGTCAATTCTATAATACCATTTTTTATTAATGTCTTGCACGTATTGATTTATTTTTTTTCCATTAGTTTCATAACTACTTGTTCCGATAATATAATTTTTATCATTGTTTTGCTGAGTTATTTTTGTTTTGCTATTTGACATTTCATAACCACTTCCAGCATTTTCAACATTATCAAAATTAATAGGCAAAACTTCTGCTTTAGACACATCATCATCAACACAATTCCATTGAGCACCTTTTCCAAATAACAAATAAGAAATAGGGTCAACTTGATTGTCCTTTCTATCATAATAACCAGTATAATTATTTGGATAGAACACAACAAAACTTAAAATTATTTCTTCTTCAGGTGTCGGTGCATCAGGTTCTGTTGGTGTTTCTGACTCAGGTTTATTCTCATCCGTAACAGGGATTGGTGGAATACCATCATCTGGTTTAAGATACTCATCAGTCAATGGAGTTGGCTTGACAAAACTCTTAAGTATGCTGCTTGAACCACCACCAACTCCACTATTATCACCTTTTCCACCACAAAAATCACATCCTGCAAAAAATCTGAAAATATCAGTATCTTTCAAATCAGTAGGCTCATGCCATGTCGCATAATCCAATATTGACGGATGGTCAACCACCATCATAAATGATAAAGTGCCTGACCTTGATGTATTTGCATAAGTAAACACATTCTCACCTCTTCCAATGAAACTGTGCTCATTCCAGTTTACACTTGATTCTTCATTGAATGTCAAACCATACGGTGGAAACCACATTATTCTTCCACCAAATGGACCACGCTGCTCCCATGATAATGCAGTTTCAAATGAATATGGGTCAAATCCTTGCCATGCAAGGTTCTCAATTGAAAACATACAATCTTTTGTGTGAACATTCATACCAGCACCACCCAAATATTTCGGTGTTATATTGACCAAACCATTCTTTCTATTCAAAACTGAATGTTCCCATCCATCAGCACCACTGCTTTTCCATCCCCAAGGCATATCCTTTGTTACGTTATCGTAACCACCCATCTTCAATCCATTAATATTATTATTACTGATGGCAAGAATATTTTCGTTTGTTAATTCGAATTTGTTTGGATTGTATTTATTGTATGTTTCTTCCATTTTCATGTCATCGAAACCATCCCATTTATGGAATTCCTTATTATCCACAACCTCACTGTTCTCCGCATCACCCATAACAAAAGGTCTCATCATTCTTGATCTGTAGTCGCTGTATTGGTGATGATGTGTCCAAACCCTGCAATATGGATTGTTGTATCCGTTTGTGTCATAACTCACTCCATTCCTTTCAGCATCATATGTCAAAAGGTTTCTTCCGTGTGAAAGTCCATAAACACTTCTTGCTGTCTCAAAATTGTCATTATGTTGTAATTTTTCATTATCAGTATGGAATCTGCTTATGACGGTGCTCATTTTCCTATCCCTGAACAGTTGTTTTGTTTTTTTTAGCAAACTGTTCCTGTTGTTGTTTTCTTCATAATATTCCAACTTCTTGGAAGGACCGAATTTGTCAGTTCCGCTGTCATTGTCATCATAATACAGATTTTGTGTCACACCGTACAGTGTATTATGACCTTGTTGATGAAAATTCTGATAGTTGTTATTGTCAAATTTTGTCTTTGTTGTTGTCTTGTCAGCATTTGATTGGTATTCGGTAAGATAATTGTTATCTTCAACATAACTGTAATCATACAGTTTAGCCTCATCAGAAACCTTGTTGGTTACACCACTTGTGCTGTCACCACTCTTATACAATGTTACATCTTTTTGAAGTTTGTTTATTGACAGAAGCCTAAGTTTCTGCATATCAGCCATCTCTATCATACAATACTTCTCTATTGGTGTATTGTACAGACTTCTGAAATCCATAATACCACTGTCACGATACATTGAAAACTGTTTTGTATCAAGTGCCTTTGGGATATTTCTTATTGTCGAAGTGACTGCCTTTATTCCTCTGTCTATTTTATTTAATTCTTGTAATAAATCTGCCATATTGTCAATGTAACATTTCTTCTAATTTATAATTATCGTATTCTTAAATATTTGATATACCGATATCCAAAGTTCCCCTACCACCGTTAAACGCACTTGACATATGCTTTGTGATTAATCTTGACAATGCCCTCAATGCTATTGGGTCATTTCTCAATTCATCTATTATGTCAATGTTTTGACCATTTGGAGAGGAAAGTTCTATTCTACCGTTTATCTGAACCTTCAACGTTTCAAAGTTCACCATATTTCCATTGTTACCAACAAATGATGAATTATTGGCTTTTGGATTGCTTGATGGTAAATTATCATTTTGTTTTCTTAATGTTTCTATCGCACTAATTCCATTTGAATTGTCACGATATTTGTTCATTACTTCTGCTCGGTTTATCTCACGCACCTTATTTGCAATATAATTAAAAGAATTTTTCGGGCCATCATATGAATCGTATAATAATGAAATTGGGTCTGACTTTGAACTTGGTAATTGTTTTTTTCTTTGTAATTTTCTTAATAAAATTTCAGTCCTTATTGAATCTTCTTTTTCTGATTTCATTTTTGGAATTTTGTCCAATCCTGAGCCAAATATTTTATTGTATAACTTGTTGCTAATACCTAATTGATGTAGATTTCTCCTATTTGCGATCTCACTTCTTATCTGCAATTCCTTATCTGCCCAGTCTTTTCTGACCTTATTACCCATATTGAAACCTAACACACTATAGTATTTGTCTTTACCTCTACCTATATAGTTACTAATTTCATTTACTTTTCCAAAAATGCCATTAAATAATTTATCAAAAGGCCCATCTTGTTTAGCAAATATTGCACTATCTTTTCTATCTGATTTTACAAATTGACTTGCACCATCTTGAACCTTTGTAACCTTAGATGCTTGTGCTATAATTGGTTGATTATTATTGTTCAATATACCATCACCAAGTCCTATCGCCCTATTATATATTTTTGCACCTGCTCTATTCCATGTTCCATCTCTATTAGAATGCGTATAATGACCGTTATCACCTTCTATTATTCTACGTGCTATAGGGTCATTCATATTAATAACATCACCGGATCTAACCCTATTATTAGATGTTGAAGATGAATTTACTTGTGTTTGTTGTCTTGTATCAGAAGTTTGTCCTTGCTGCCTAATAATATTTTTTGGGCTACTTTCAGCACTCGCAATCTTTGCATTTGCTACTCTAATGACATTTGCAGTTTCTATTAAGGCAGAATTGATATCGCTTGCTGTTGTTTTTATTTTTGCAAGTTCTTCATTAACATCTGCATTTCCCTTGTTGTATATTTCCATGTAATTACTGAATGACTTAGTAATCTTGTCCATTCCTTCTTTAACCTTTTCAATATATTCTTCTCTATGTTCATTATAACTGTTATATGCAATTTCTGTCCTTTTCTTGAAATTCTCAAGCATTACCTCATATGCTGCTGCGGCTGCGTTAGCCCTTTCTCTGACTTCCTCTCCCTTCATACTTTCCACGGCACTTACAACCTTTGCCATATATGTTTCCATTTTTTCATCATGTCCTTTCGGTATGAGGTCTTCTATTTCTTTTTCAGTTAACTGACTTACACCTTTGTTTGTGTATTTTCCATCAGCACCCAACACCTTGACTTCAAATTGTCCAGTTTCCCTGTTGTATGTTGCATTATTTGAAATAAATGATTGTTGCTCATCGTTAAATCCTGTGCCAAGTTGTTTTGAAACAATCTCTTTTTTATTCCTTGCACGAACCTCATTTGCAACATCCTCATACGAACGTCCTTGAACTTTTGCGATTTGTTCCATCAACATCTGTTCTGGTCCACTAAATGTTGTTTCACCAGTAACTCTGTCAAGACTTCCATATCCAATTGTCATGTCTTGCATACGCTTTGCAAATGCTTCAGGATCAGCATATCTTTCATACATCATAGCGATTGGGTCTGCATTCATTGCCGAATGACCGCCAAGTACTTGGAATTGAGCACCTTGTGTTATTATACCCTCAAGACCACCTTCTGACACCTTGTCCAACATTCCACTTAATGAATTCATGTTGAAACGTGTGTTTTCAGCCCATTTAGACATCTGCATCAATCCTTTAGTACCGTCTTTGAAATTGTATTTTTGTGCTAATTTAAGATTATCAACAAGTGTCTTCGTATATTTTCTTCCATTTAACCCAATTCTATTAACATCTTGTAATACTTCATCCAACATATCCACGCTGTCAGACACACCAGCATTGAATATTTCCATTTCGGATGCATAATTTGTGGCAAGACCATCATCACCAAGATATTTTCCAAGTCCGATTAAATTTCCATAATCATGTTCACCCATTATTCTGTTCCTGCCAGTTGTTTCGATAAAAGATTGTTGTAATTTTACTATTTCATCAATATCTTTTCCAAACTTTGATGAAACGTTTTCAACGACATTGAACATTGATTTTTGGAATACTCTTAATTGACCACTGTTTGTATAACCTAAATTAATGCCTAAATCATTTGTAACTTTATCAAAATTTTCAAGATATTTCTCAATACTTTGTGTAAGTTGAAGCCATTCTTTTTCTACTTGTGCTGCGGTGTCAATGACAATTTCCTTCTTTTGTACTTCAATATCAAGTTGTTTGTCTGCTGTCTGGAAAGCATAATTTGTTGCAGTTGTTGCTTGTTCATACATAGCATCAATTTGTGTCTTGTTTGCATCAGCGTGTTGTCTCATCATTTCATGCGTATTGTTCATTTTTGCCTCTTCGATTTTCAAATAAGTCTCAAGAGTTCCGCTACCTTTTTTCAACGCTTCAGTTAATTTATTACCGCTGTGTATGTCTTTAGAAAGTCCTGTATCTGCTAATGTATTTACATTTCTAAATGTCTTTCCTGTCATTGCATTTCCATTTCCTGTCCTATTTCCATGTGAAACATTTCCATTTATATCAGATTGTAGTTTTCTATCATCAGTACCATTTCCTGTAATATCCATCAAATTGCTTGCGATATAATGTTTCAAAGCAAGGTCTCTTTCAAAATTAAATTGCTGTTTTTGACTGTCAATTGTATATTGTGTCTGTGCTATTCCCCTTTCTGCCTCAAGACCAGCAAGTTTTCCCTCTTTTTGCAGATTTCTTAAAGATTCATAACGTCCATATTCTTTTTCACGTTGTGATTTATGAAGATTAAGTTTTTCAATGCTTGCTGCTGCATCAACACGTGACATTGCAGCATCATATGCTGTTTCGTTAATTCCTTTCGTAATTGGACCTATGGCTGTCTGAACACCCTTTAAATATTGTTCTGTCGTTATTTTAAGTGCCTCCAACATTGTTGCACTCTGTGTGTCAAGCATCTTTAATTGTATCTCTGCCATTGCAGAAATTCCCTCTATTCTTGCTTGTGTAAAACTGATAAATAATTGTTTAGACAATTCATATTGAAGTTTTTCCTGTGCTGTTTGGTTTTCATATGTTTTTGCGGTGACTTCGTTCCATTCATTAATTGCTTTTGCTGCTAATTTTAACCCCTCAATAAAAATTTGAATTGCCCACATCACAGGACCACCTAATATTTTACTGACACCACCAAGTATTTTACCAAATCCACCAAGTGCTGTTGCAGCAACACGTCCTGCCCTTCCTGTTCCAAACAAAGCAGAGCCAACAGTTCTTGCACCGCCATTGTTGAGCATGTTTGCTGTCATCCTCATATTGTCCGCTCTTCTTTGATTTGAAAACCTTTGATGTGCCAAACGTCCAAATACAGTATTTCCTAACCCACTATTATCAATTATATCTTCCGAATATCTTCTTCTTGCTTCTCTTCTTCTTCTCCTTCTCTCTTCATTAAGTTCTTGTGTATTTGCATAATGAGCAGGATTTGGGTCTGTATAATAATTTCTCCATCCTCTATTTCCATAATAATTCCTACCATACCCACGTCTGTTACGGTTATTATTTGCATTGTTACCATTATTGTTACCGTTGTTGTTGCGATTATTTCCATTATTAATGTTTGAATCATTAATGGCATCAATTAAATCATTGATAGTGTCATTAAGTCTGTTAATGCTATCATTAATAGAATTATTTCCTGAACCGCCTCTTCTTCGTCTTGTCATATTTTTTCTTGGAGTCCTTATTATACAAATAAATAGTTCCCATTATAAAAAACATAAGGAGAACTATTTCATCTATTTTCAACAAAAATATACATATTTTACAGTTAATTACACCTATTTTCTTCTCATCTTTTCCAATCTGTCTTTTTCTTTTTCAATTTCCTTGTTATGTATAACAATATAACTCTTTCTATCAGCAACTGTCATATTATACAAATCTTCCATACTCAATTCCATATTCTTATGGCACAGCCATAATTCTGTCTTCAAGTTTTTCTCAAAATTAGATGTTGATGAAAACAGTATCGTCGATCCTAAGAAACGTGGCAAAAGAGCCACCTCCATCTGACTCTGGAATATTTACGTTAAAGTTGAAATCAACACCTGGTTTGTTGTTGTTGAAATAATTTCTGTAATTCATTGAATCTTTGGTTCTCATATTCTCAATATAATTTTTGACATATTCACTGTCATCATTCCCATTGATTGAAACCGTGTGCATTATCATTTGTTCCGTTATTGTGCTTGGGTACACATCATCTAAAATTTGAGGTAAATCATTTCCGATTATTTCACTTATTTCATCAATATCCTCATTAATCATCTTTAATTCCTCTTCATCAATGGTAATTCTATCCAAAGATTCCTTTATCTCAACAACACTTTTCATAATATTTAACTTGTTGTCATCAGTGACCTGTGATGTGACTTTTTTCCTAAGTGTTTCATCATCATTAGATGTGAAAAATTTGAATTTAATAACATCACCATTGTTTGTGGTGAAATCAAACAAACCGTTGTCATCACCATCCAATTCAAATTCATTATATTCAAACTGTGAAAGTTGTATTGTGACATTGTATTGTTTTCCGTTATCAGGATTTGTTGCAATAATCGGAAAATCGTCACCGTATGCTGTTGCCCTTAACCATAAAATTATTGCATCCTTGTCACCACTAACAATATCATTGACATTAATTCTCTTGTCAAGTATCTTTCTGTCAAGAATAATGTCAAGCAATTTTCCATCACGATACACATTCGGTGAAACAATTATATTCTCATCAGAAGCAGTCAGATAAGCAACAGGAACACGTCCACAACGCAAAGGTGATGACTTTGGGTAACACTGACCATTGGAAGGAAGAGGAATTACATCATACTGAACATAACTCGGTATGTTGCTGAAATCAAAATCATATTTCAATGCTTCAATTTCACGTTTTTTGTTTCTGCTCTTTTTCTCAACTTCAGCATTTTTTATTTCCTCCTCCTTGGTTTTTGAACTGTTTGCAATACTTTCTTCCTTTTTGTTGTCAACCATAATCCTTTCAGTGCTTTCAACATCAGCAACTGAAATTTTTCTATTCAAAGTCATATCATTTAAATCACTGGCAAGTTTTTCAAATTTGTTGTTTTCTATTTTTGCCTTTTTTTGGATATATTCATTGTTTTTTTCTATTTGTTTCTCTATCTGACTATCATCCTTGACCAATGTTTGTTTCATCATCATTTCTTCATTGTCAAGTGGTGTATATTCATCACCCAAATCTTTTTTTGTACCCCTTCTCTTACGTCTTGGAAGACCATTTTTGGTTTTGTTCTTTTCAATTGTAACCGTGGCACTTTCCTTTCTGCGCATTTCATCGTCAGTAATGCCTCTTTTCTTTAGCCTTTCATTGTATTCATCAACATATTTTTTATCAACTTCTCTGTATGTTGCATTTCTAACTTCTTCTGGTGTTGCATTCAAATATGTCTTTGCCATACTATCATTTTCGCTAATTGCTCTTTGAAACTGCTCTTCCAACTCACTCTGTCTTAATTTGTCCGTTGTTGATGCAAGTGCAGTTTTCCTTGCATCTTCCAGCATCTGATTGGAAGCCTTTAATATTGCAAGTTGTCTTTGTCTTTTTTCCTCTACTAAATCATCACTTTTAAAATCAGCCATAATATGTATATTTTGTTTGTTTTTATTATTTTTTTGTGAAAATTATCCTCTCAATTATCATTGCAAATGAACTAATAATTGGTTCTCCAAGATGTGACGTTCCGCACTTTGGACAAATCCATTCAGTTGTTGGTTTAGGTGTTTCAAGTTGATATCCGCAACGATTACACACTTTACTTACAGGTTTACGTATGTTTGACAACAGTTTCGCAAATTTGCAATTCTTCAAAACTGCATGACTTTTGTTGTCATTGAAATCAATTTTGAAATCTTTTTTTGGCAAATGTTTCATTTTCTCAACATCACTCAGTTTTGATGTGTTCAAAATCTTAAGACTGTCCTTTACCCACATTTTCAAATCAATCTCCAAATCAGGTTTATTCAAAAACTCTTTCTCTTTCAAATAAACATATAGTCCAAACTGTTCTTTATTGCCCCATAATCTGTCCAACTGTGTGACATTAACCTCACTTCCGTTGATGTTCCTAACATTTCCCTCACAGGTATGGAATGCATAATTCTGATTCTTTACATTTATCTTTCTTTTCTGAAAAGGATTGTATGCCATGTTGTTTCCAAGACTTGTAACCACCATTTGATCCACACCGTCACGATGATTGTAATACTCATCATCCTCCATCTTTACATATTTCTTTGCTGTCAGTTCTTCTCCCTCATACCCAAAGCCATTGACAGCATCACCATTTGCAAATGGTATATATAAAGTTACTTTCATTATATTCCTTTCTCCATTTCTTAATTATAACTATTGTAATATGAAATATTGCAAAATTGAATATAAACTTTTTGCAATTTATAGTTTTATACTATATAAAAATAAGTTAAATACAAACCGTTTTCAAACAAATCAATGCGGTTTTTTCTTATTTTCCTTTATTTGTTTTTTCTTTTTCCCACTCTTTATGTATTTTTCTATCTCTTTCTCAACCATTTTCGGATTGTGAATAATGTCATATTCCCAAATTCTCAATAAAGGAACACCATGCAATGCTGCCCATTTGTCCTTTAATTCATCAACAAATTTATTGTGCTTATGCATTGGTGTCATCTTGTCCTCTGTAACAACCCTTGGGTCTGAATGATAAAAACTGCCATCAATCTCAATTAGCATATCAATGGGGAAAAATTGTCCTTCCTGTTTTACACACCTGACACCATCTTTTTCCTCATATTTAAACTCAATATCATCATAACAAGTCAGAGCAAAATCGAAAAAACGCTTCATTTCCTTTACTTCATATTGGTATATATAGATTAAACCCATTCTATCAAGAAAATCCCTTGCAAAATTCTTTTCCAATTTGCTTGTTCCGTATTTTTGATGAGTGAAATTATTTCTTTTAAATGGTTTGTGTTTTAATTTTTGTTTCTTTTTTCTATTACTATTCTCTTTTTTTATGCTCTTTGGTACTACTTGTTTCATAAACGATATAAAATGCTTCCACAATCATATATTCTATATATATTCCTTTCCAACATTATTTCATGTTCTGATTTGTTTTCATCAAAACCCTCTTTAACCAACACATCCTTTCTGAAATTAAACCTATTGTACCTTTTTTCATTTTTAACATAAAAATAAGACGGTTTACTATAATGGATTTTTTTGAAGCCTAATTTTTCATATAAATCACCATTACTCCATCTCCTGTCACAGTAACTGATTATTTCTTTTGGCTTAATCTCTTTGATAAAATGTTTTAATAACTTACTTGCCCCACCTATAACTGATGTGTTAATCCTGTTGCAAAATCTTATTAATTCATATGCATCATCACATTGTTTAGAACCAAGATTTCTCCTTTTCTTACCAAAAGTCATTATGGAAACCAACTCATTGTTGTAATATAACCCATATCTATATCTTGACATACAATCACCTTGTATATGGTTTTTCTTAAGAAATTCTCTGCTGTCTTTGTATCCTATTTCCTTAACAATACATTTTCTCGCAAATATTTTTCTTTCTGACAATCCTAATATTGCCTTCAACCTTGATTTAACAATGTCCTCATGTTCCAACCATTCATCCTCAAATATATGAATCAATCTGATACCTTGTTTCTCACATAATTCCGTTTTCATTAAGTGATAATTCTTGTCCTTATTAATTTCGTTGTGCCAATATAAACCGTCATATTCAATCGCAATTCTTTTTGACTGTATATAAATGTCCAATTCATATGGAAATATGATGTTTCTTGCACTTGTTTTCACAACAAAACCCAAATTTTCTATAAAATTCATTATTTCTATTTCAGCATTTGATTTTGTCATCTCACCAGCACATATTTGACAACCATTACCAGAAAGATGATAAGTTGGCTTTTGGAGAAAAACACCATGTTTCGGACAAATTATATCAATTGGTGTATAACAACTAATATATTTAACTTTTGAATAATCATATTTATTTCCATGTATTTCCCTTGCTTTTTCTAAAAATTTGTTAAAATTTGTTATCTTTGTTTTTATTTTTCTCTCTTTTTTCATACATATCGGACATTCTTTACCGTTTAATAATTCATAAATGTTACGATAAAAAACACCATGTTCAGGACATATCACCTCTTCTCTTGTATTGTAATTTATGTAGTTATATTTGGTAAAATCATATTTATCACCATATATTTGATGTAATTTGTCAATAAAATCGTTAATGCCTTTTTTTTGACTACCACCTCTTTTTTCATCATAACACTTTGGACAGCCTTGACCATTCAAATGGCAATACGGTTTCTGTTGAAATTCACCATGAACAGGACATATAATAGTTACATACGTTTGACTGTCTTTATATTCAACTTTTGAATAATCATACTTGTCACCGTGTTTCTTTCTTGATTTTTCAATAAACAACTCATTATTGTATAATCTCTTTTTGGTTCTTGACAACAATCCACATTTTGGACAACCCTGTCCTTTTAAATGTGAATGTGGACTTTGCCAAAATTCACCGTGTTCTGGACATATTATACAACTTTTCTTATGCATTCCATTATACACAAACTTACTATAATCATATTTTACTGTTTGTACCTCTTTAAATCTTTCTATTACATCACTTGTTGTTAACATAATTTATGGTTTTTTAAAAATGTTGTGCCTATCACAATAAATAAATATAGTGCAAAAACCATAAAATAACAAAATAAAGCAAGAAAACAAAAAATGTTTTCCTACTTTATTAATTTTTTATTATTGTAAATAACTGTATATTAGAAACTTAAAATGCAATAATCAGGACGAAGTGTAATGTCAATTGTTGCAAGACCATCATCATCATAAGCTAAATCCCCAAAGTTAACTGTAGTTGGAAACGCATTCTTTATAATCCATTGACTTATGGCAACTCCTGTTGGGTCAAGCAATTCCATAATTAAGTCACGTTTATAACTTACTGCATAACCTTGTCTACCAGTGACTGATTCTGATGCCAATCGCACCCATTCCATTACTGCTTGTGATGCACTTGGACCAATTGGGTCTCTCAATGTAATGCTTATTTCATCCCAAGTGTAACGTCCTACAACCCATGTTGATGTGTTCAAGAAAGGTATCTCAGTTGCATTCTGTGTGATTGTTGGTCTGGCTGCATTGCTAATCCACCATTCCTGTATTCCTAAATCAGACGGAAATCTGATTAAAAACCTATTTTTTCTTAGTGGTTCATATTCTAATGGTGCTTTAAGTAGTAAATCTGACATATTTATTGTTTTTTAACTATTTATTTTTATATAAATATTATGCAATAATCAAAAAAAGTATTATTTTTGTTATGCTTTACAAATATAAATATACAAAAATTAAAATTATGAATGGCAAACAGCAAAAATTTATAGAAAAATCACAAAAAATGCACGGAAATAAGTATGATTATTCAAAAGTTGAATATGTTGACAGCAAGACAAAGGTTTGTATTGTATGTCCGATTCATGGTGAATTCTACCAATCACCTTCAGAACACGTTCGTGGAAAAGGTTGTCCATTATGTGCAAACAAAAAAAGAGGTAAGGAGAAAATGACAACTGAAAAACTTATCAACAAGTTCATAAACATACATGATTCCAAATATTCATATGAAAAAACCTTTTATAAGAATGCAAACACCAAAATATGCATAACTTGTCCTATACACGGTGATTTCTCAATGTTGCCATTTAACCATTTGAAAGGTCAAGGTTGTCCAAAATGCAAAGGAAAAAATATAACACAAGAAGATTTAATTGAAAAATTCAAAAAGGTGCATGGTGACAAATATGATTATAGTAAAGTTTGCTTTAACAAAATAAAAGAAAAAGTGTGTATAATATGCCCTGTTCATGGAGAGTTTTGGCAAACACCTCAAAAACATCTTTATGGTCAAGGATGTCCAAAATGTTCATATGAAAAGAAGTTTCTAACAAAAGAAGAATTTCTTAAAAAAGAGCAAGAAGTACATGGTGGTAAATACATTGAACAAGGTATTGAATACAAAAGTTATAAATCAAAGATAAAACTTGTATGCCCTTTACATGGTGAATTTTATCAAAACACAACAAATCATCTGCAAGGTTGTGGATGTCCTAAATGTGCAAACAACAACTCAAAATCAGAACAACAAATCGTTGATTTTTTAGCAAACAATTCTGATTTTGTCATTAAGACAAAAAACAAAACAGTCATAAAGCCATTTGAATTGGACATTTATATTCCAAAAATGAAAATTGCCATTGAATACAATGGACTAAGGTGGCATTCAGAACAATTCGGCAAGGATAAGAATTATCATTTGAATAAGACTGAATTATGCAATAAACAAGGTATCAGATTGATTCATATATTTGAAGACGAATGGATTTACAAACAAGATATTGTCAAGTCACGTTTAAAAATGATATTAGGTATGAATGGAAAAAGGATTTTTGCAAGAAAATGTAAAATTAAAGAAGTGTCTTTCAATGATTCAAAAGAATTTCTTGAAAAGAATCATATTCAAGGAAGTTGTATGTCAAAATACAGATACGGATTATATTACAACAACGAATTATTATCACTTATGACTTTTGGTGATAAGAGGAAAAACCTTGGGTCTAATTCGGAAAACAAGTGTTTTGAACTGCTTCGTTTCTGCAACAAACTTGATATAAAGGTAATTGGTGGTGCAAGTAAATTATTAAAACATTTCATTATGAATGTAAACCCAAAAGAAATTATAAGTTATTGTGACAGAAGGTGGTCAAACGGTGATTTATATGAGAAATTAGGTTTTAGTTTTGACCATTGTTCCAAACCAAATTATTTCTATATTATAAATGGAAAAAGAGAGAATCGTTTCAAATATAGAAAATCAGAATTGATTAAAAATGGCTTTGATAAAAACAAATCAGAACATGAAATAATGTTGGAAAGGAACATATATAGGATATATGACTGTGGAACAAAAGTATATAAATGGAAAAGGGAAGAATAAATCTTCCCTTATTTTTTATTCATCCTATTATTCTTTTCCTCATCGTTTTTGCTTTCGATTGCTTTGTCAACAAGTGACCATATACGTTTCATTGTATCATAGGACTCTGAACTTGTCTGGTCAGCAAGTCTGTTTATTACGCTCAACGCAATTTTTCTGATTTCAATAAGTTCCTTTTCAATGTCACTTATACCTTCACCGCTTTCAAAACTTCCTTCTTCTCTATCACGCCTCAAAACTCTGTCATCATCATAATCACCATAGTCTTCGTAATCATCATGGGACTCATCCTCATCAGGCATAATAAAACCCTCCAATGTGAGTTTTTTCATTTCAGTTAATTTTTTTCTCAAATCTTTAACTTCATTAAAGTTATCTCTTTTCTTAAAAATATGTCTCATACCTTATAATATTTAAATGCATTTATTTATAAATAGTGCCATATTGTTAAAAAATACTATGTTAACAACATTTAAAGACATATTTTAACAATCCACAATTCCATATTCTATACAGCCCCACTTTCTGTGTTATTTCTTTCTCTGTCATATCTTAAATCATACATATTCAAAAAAAAATGGGAAGAACTAACTTCCCATTTTCTATTAAGTTGATTTTCGTTTACTTTAAATATCTTCAAATGACACGCCTTGTGGTGTGGCAACAAGACCGATATTGATATATTCAAGGTTAGGCATAAACTTGAGGTAAATCTGTGCATTGATTTCAAGTCTATCACGTGATTCCTCCGAATCATCAACAACGAGTTTTGCATCTGTAAGTGCTCTCTTTGAAATGAAATCTTCAAGGATTGGTTGTACAGCACTCTTGAATGACTGTATTGTTGTTGCATCATTCGGGTCGAAAAGTAAACCAATACAAGCAATTGAAATAAGTTTTCTTAACCTAATCAAGCAACGTCTCTTAGAAATTCTGTTCATATGTGCGTGTGTCTCTGCAATCTGAAGGTTCTTGTCACCCCAAATCCTAATGCCCTCGTCAGCAAAACTGTTGATGAAGTTGATACGCCCATCATAAAGTTCATCCTGCTCTGCAAGCACAAGATTCTTCTTTGAACGAATACCATCACTTAAACCACGATTCCATCCTGCTGCTGCGTACCACGGATAAGCAACATTATCAGTATAAGCAAAGTTCTTGACAACATCCTTCGTTGGTGGCAAGTATATGTATTGATTCAATGTTGAGTCATAATATTTCACCCAAGGGAAGTATGTGCAAGCCCAGTTACTGTCAATTTCGCTGTCCTCAAGGTTGTCAACTGCATCTTCTGCTGTATACATTTCGTATTTGGTGTCACCATAACCGTAAGGTTTGTCAGGTGTTGTAATAACATAGATGCTGTCAGCACGTTCTTCCTCAATCATTTCGATTACCTCTTGTACAAGAAGATTCTGATTGACATAATCAATACCAGGAGTTGCAAACACGTTGATGTCAATTTCCTTTGGATTTGCAAACTGTCTGATTGCGGAAAGGTAAGCATACCAGTCGGATGTTATGATTTTGTCTGATTTATCGAAGCCATATTTTTCAGGTTCAGGTATGATTGAGAAAATTGTACCCTCACCGCTTATTGGGTTGATTTTTCCACGATATTTCTGATATTTGAAGTCATCACTGTTACTTCTGCTCTCACGGTAATAATCCCATCCATCAAACCCACCATAGAAGCAAACAGTGAACTTTCTCCAACGGATATCCTCATATATGGTGTTCATCATTATCTCTTCACTTCCAATTCTTGGCTCTTGGTCGTAATCATTGACCGTATTTCCGCTTCCAACTGTGACCCATTCATAACCAGCAACACCATCAACCATAACTTTTTGTTGAACGTTATTATTAGTAACAATGTCATTTGCATCTGGTTTTCCTTCAAGTATGCGTGAATCAAGGTGGAATGACGGTGTGAGATATTCAGGGTCATCATTATATGCTTCGACACCTTTGTATTTCAAAAGGTCAGTGTCAACTCCAACCAAATCGGACATACCGAAATATTGTTTCCTTATTCTGATATCACTGTCAATGTTTGTGTTGTACTGTAAGAATGGTTTTTGGACTCTTATTTCATTTTCGGTAATTCCTTGTCCACTATAATTTCTAACAGGATATCCAAGGAAACCACAAGGTGTTGAAACCTTTGTTTTATCTGTTTCATTTACCTCAACAGTAATGTAGTTGGATTTTGTTTCATAACTCTCATCAAATGAACCGATTCTTGCAGCAATATAGTTCTGAGAACCAGGAACAAGGTCACATTGTTTGTATTTTTCCAAAATAACAGGACTTGCATCAGTGTCGAAGAAATCACGAACCAAAACATCAAATGTACCGTATTCAGGCTGAATGTTCTCAATCGAAACCTTGACCTCTATTGATGAATTATTACCGTCTGAAATAGTGTGGAATCTAAACAATCTTGTCACTTCAACATTTTCTGCATCACCTTTCAATTCAGACACAATCCAAGGTGTAGATGAGAATCTGTATTGTTCCTTGTAGTTGTTCATATCCAAAGTTACAGGATTAACCTTTGCCTTTGCACCTTCATTTTGTAAAATGAAGAATTTTCCAAAACTATTGACAAACACACATTCATCTACAATTTTATCTTCAACTGTTGGTGCTGATAATTTTTCAAGATTATTATCATCATCTTTTTTTTGTACATAATAATACTTGCGTGTTCCCTCTTCCGTTGTATATGGTGTTACTGTGTAAATTGCACCAACAGTTCCTTTACAAGGTTCTTCACTAAGGTCATCTGGATTACCATGTACATTAATTCCATTTGTTAGTGAATCTTGTGAATACAAGAATCTTTTACCAATGTCACGTCTTTTGAGATTGCTTTCATCTTGGTCTAATATGTCATTGACTGCCTTGTATTTCGGTACTAACATACTCATATCAACAAGCACTAATCCGCCTGTTTTTGAAGTATCACAAGTTATGTTTGTGAGTTTTTGGCGTTCAATTAATTGTTGCAAAGCAACATCATATAATTCCTCAACATAAATTTCTGCCTCACCAACTTCAGGATCGCCACCAATTACATTATAGATGTAATTTTTTTCACCTGGATTAAATGAAACACCATATGTTTTATCACCATTAACCACTAAATTAAATGTACCGTAATCATTTGCAGTTAATTGAATAGAACTATTTGGTGTACTAGTTGGTTTAGAATCATCACAAACCTTATTAAAGGTTAATTTTGATGATGGTTCAATTTTTACACTTTCTGCAAAATATTCTATACCATCGAATTCAAATTCAGGACCACATTCACCTTGTGTGTCTTTTTGAATAGCTTTCTTATGCGTTCCTCTTGAACGTATAACAGCAACGACCATTGGGTTGGTACTAGTATAATCACTGTTACTGTCACCGTATGCTGTAATCAGCCAAGCAGGACCTGCATTGACACCTGACAAACCAAGAACACGGCAGACCTTAAGGTTCTGCGATTCTTCAAGGTATGTTTTTGCGATATAAGGCAATTCATATTTAGGGAATTGGCTTCCTCTGTATTTTTCAGTGCTTGTTCCCCCGAAAAACCTTTGGAACTGCGACCAACTGCTTATTTCAATCGGTTGAAAAGCAGGACCTTTTAATGTCTCACCAGCAAGACCCAAATTGGTAATACCAAGTGATTTTGTTGCTACAGAAAGTTCACTTTCACTGAAATAAATGCCAGGACTTACATGTACTTGTCTTTTTGTATTATTACTTGCCATATTATTATAATTGTTTGTTTATTTTTCGTTATTTTATTATAAATATCTTATAATTTTCCAAAAAACTCATGTTATGATATTTATTCATCATTTTCTTTCAAAATAATTCTTAAATTTTGTATTTCATCCATTGATAATTTTAGATTACAAGAGTTTTCAAATGATTTTATTGATATTTTATCATATTCAAGTTCTATTCTTTCATTCAATATTAAATTAAAGAATTCAATTTGTTCATGTGTCATTTTGTCAAAAGAAAAATCATCAAATGTCATTGACATTATACTGAAAACATATTCTTCAACCTCATCGAACAATTTTGTAATTTTAAACAATTTGAAGCCAACCGATATTGGAAATTCATTTTGCGATTTGAACAATTTCGATAGTGTTCTATTACAGTTGAACACATCAGATATCTGGATTTTTTCCATTATAATAATGTATATTAATATAAATTATGGTATAATATACTAGTATAAAACTAGAAAACATATAGATAATATATAAAATAAAACAAATATTTAATCAATATTTATATCCTCATGTGAAATTTCCTCATCAAATACTTTTTCATTTGTTTCGTTTGGATTGAAATAGGAATTTTCCTCAAATCCAACCAATGTTACTTTACATTCTTTATCATATTCTATTGGTTTTATCTGTATTCTTACATTATCATTGTTTTTTATTTTGAATGATTTTTCCGTATAATACAACATGTCATTTATCATTATTCTTACGTTTCTAACATTGTCCGAAACTATTTTTTCAACTGTCATGTCTGTATCAAACACGAATTCTACCTTTGTCTTGAATGCTTCAAACGTTATATTTACATTCAGTGTCTTGTTTTTCAAATATGTTTCATCTTCTTCAATTTCAACACATACTTTCTTTCTGAAATTGTCACCGTCAGTCAGTATATTGTATTTTTTTGGATATTTTTTGACTTCAAAGTCGTTTGATTCTATAATATATGCCATTATTCTTATTCTTGCTGTCTGAACATAGAATTTACGGTCTGATATTGAATATGATGTTTCATCACTTATTTCTTCAAGTGTCATTGGCAAGTAATGTCCATTCGGACGTATGTAATATTGCCTTGCAGAGAACAGTTTATTCAGTTTTTGATTGAATTTATTCAAATTATCAAGTGTTGCTGTGACAAAACCTATAGTATATGACAAATCAACTGCATAAGGCTGTTTCATTGTATATATTTCATAACTTTCAGTTCCGTTGTCATCCAACACTTGCTGTTGCAACAGTGTGTATTTTCTATTACCAGGTATATTCCAATTTTTTCCTTGATTTTCTCCAAAAGACGGGTTTTTTTCCCTGTTTATTGTTTTGAAATCCAAGTATAAGTTTCCGTTTTCGTCAGTATGTTCCCACATTTGCGAATACTCGGAAAAACGCTGATTACTGTACAATGTATATGTTGGTATTAACTTTCCGTTTATCGAAATATCTATTATTCTGTCAATGAAATCAAATACAGAATTGTCTATGTCATCATATTCCAACGGTTTTGGAAATATTGGTGATTTTTCAAGGATTCTATTCTGATATCCTTTTCTTACCATATTTCCAAATGGTGCTTTGTACTTATTTGGCTGTGTTATGTTTTTCTTCGGTTGCGTTCTCATATATTAACCATTAAATTCACTTATATCACTGACTAATGTGCATTCAACAGTTCTCCATGCAGGCTTGTATCCACCAATCATATGTGTATTTGCAGAATTCACCTTACCATCATTTACAACTGTGTAATATTTCATTCTGTTTGTGTCTATCTGCACACCAATATAGTCACCTCGCTTTATATCTGACCTGTATTTCTCAAGTGTCTTTGTCAATACATAAACAACAAGATTACCGTCCTGTGTATATACACCTGTCTGACTCTTGTTATCGAATGATTTTAATTCAGAATCCTTTATTTCGTACATACAAGGTATCTCTCTTGGTGCTTTGTATCTGATGTTTCCCTTTGCTGCTTCCTTGTAAATTGAATTTACATTTGTTTTTGTCCTGTCAACCTCATATACAACCACTTTCTGATTTAAATCTTCCTCAATATAACGTTCAACCAAGTCAGTTTCATAAAAGAAATCTTCCTCAGAGTAGAATAAATTGTTTTTTGATGGCAACTGTAATTTTTGCTTTTCCATTTGTGTATTACAAAGTCAACTATTTTCTATAAATAGTTTTGATATGTGAAATATTTGAATTATATTTGCTATGCAAATATTTTATTGTAATTTTATGTCTAAAATAACTGATTTTGAGAGAGCATATGAATTAGCAAAGGGATATAATGGCAAAAACAATCAAATTTTGTATGTAAAATACAGAATTAACAATGGGAGTTATGTATTGTCTGACTTCGATGTAACTTATATACTTAATAATTTTGATTATCAGCCATATGAACTGAATAAAACAGTAAAAATATCAAGTGACTATGGTGAAATACTTCAAAAAAAGTATGAATTGGATTTTAAGCCAGAAAAAATAAGAATTTCACGAATAATTGGTGAAATTGGTGAGAGTCTACATTGTTATGTGCAATACAGAAAGAGTGTTGCACCGTGTTTGATGTATGTAAAAAAGAATTATATTCTTGCACCTTTGGAAAATAAGGAAAAACAAGAGGAAATTGTTGTTGATTTTGATAAATATGATGAAATAACAAAGGAAAGTGGTAGAAAAATAAAACAAGCACAAAAAGATGGTATAAAATTCTTGCTCCAAAACAAAAAATGTATATTAGCGGATAATATGGGAACTGGTAAGACATTGCAATCAATTGTTGCTGCAATGGAAACAAAATCAGACAAAATTCTCATCATTTGTCCTGCCTCATTAAAATCAACATGGAAACGTGAAATAACAATTTACAATAATCCATCAACGGTAACAATAATAAATGGTTCTGAATGGAAAAAAAGTAAGAAATACACAATAATCAATTATGATATATTGGACAATTTCTATAAAATACCAACCGATATCGTTTATGAAGATAAAATAATGGAAGATGGAACAAAACAGAAAGTTCCTGTAATGGTAAAATCATCAAACGGTACTCTTGTTCCCAAAACAAGAAAAAGTCTTAAAAAAGATAAAATAAAGGAATGCTTGGAACAAAGTCCAATGTTCCTTGAGCACTTTGATTGTGTTATAATTGATGAAGCACATAAATTATCCAACAATACATCAATAAGATATAAAGTAATATCTGATTTTCTGAAACGCTCAAATCCAAATTACGTGTTCCTATTAACTGGTACACCTCTTACCAATAGACCTATGAATTTATACAACATATTAAAACTAATAGATGCTGAAGTAACACATGATTATCAGTATTATGTAAAACGTTATTGTGATGGTAAGAAACTCAAGTTGAAAACTGGTAAGGAAATCACATTGAGCGGTGGTGCAACCAATCTTGAAGAACTTAAAGAAAAGATAAAACATGTTTATATAAGGAGATTGTTGAGTGATATGACTGATATGGTCGATAAGTCCATTGTAACACGTTATTATGACCTAACAGACACTCAAATGCAAAGATATGAGGAATTATGGGAGGAATATGTTTTAGCCCAACAGGAGCAAGGAAATGACGATTCTGAAGATTATAGACAATTGGTTGAGGGAATGCTTGTAAGACAGTATCTTGCAAAAGAAATGATACCGAACACAATACAATTGGTTGATGAAAAATTGGAAGATGATGAAAAAGTGGTTATTATTTGCACATTCACAGAAGAAATCAATGAACTAAAGAAATATTACGGTGACAAATGTGTTGTTTATGATGGAAAAATGAGTTTAAAACAAAAAGACAAAGCAGAATATGAATTTATGAACAACCCAAAAGTAAAAGTGTTCATTGGACAAATCATAGCCTGTTCAGTCGGTCTTACATTAACCGCTGCACATACACTTGTGTTTAATTCTTATAGTTGGGTCGCAGCAGATAATACTCAGTCGGAAGATAGAATTTATAGATTAAATCAAAAAAATGATGTAACTTGTATATATCAACTATTTAATGATTCTATATCACAAAATATGTTCGATAAAGTCATGAGAAAACAAATAATAATGAATAATGTAATAAAAAGTGAACGAGAAAAGTAAACCCACTAAAGAGTTATTCGGAGACAACAGGTATATAGTTCCATATTGTTTTTTATCTTAATGCATCATATGCATATTGTTCAATTGCACTTTCAATAGTATTATTTGAATACTCATAGAAAGAATTTATTTCTCTTATTGCATCCATTGCTTCCTCACCGTCCAAACTCCAATCACCGATATTTAAATATTCATTTTCAACATCTTAAGTTCACTTTCTCTTAATCTAATTGTACGTTTCATATTTCTATTATTGTTATATTGTTTATTTACGTGAATACGTTTTATAAAAAATAGGTGAATTTTTTGGAAAAGTGATTATATTGTATTATAAAGTAATATATGATATTTATATAGAAAATAAAAGTAAAAAATGTATGAATAATCTTTTTGAAAATTTACGGACACATATTTTCATTGAATTCTTTTTCAGAACAAACAAAGGGCTTATCAATGAACAAAGAACAAGGGTAAACAAAAGAAAACTCTTTGAAAGTTATGGCATTTTTAATGGATGTTATGAAATTGCTGCTAGATTAATGGACATAATAAGACAGAATTCGGATAAATCATATTTTTCACTAAAAATAAACAATTGTTCCCTTATTGAAAAACTTGAGGTTTATATCACTGATACTAATTATGCTGGTTTTGTCACTGATGAGAGTTACATAAATGAAAATGGTAAATATGAACCTCTTACTTTGGAGTTTGGTGAGGAAATAATATATAATGATGATGAAGCCTTACCGTTGTTAATGCATGAATTGATACATGCATATCAAAATTTAAAACTTTATATGAAAAATCCAAATAACACACTAACAAGTATTGGTGAAAAAACTAAATATTTCAAGAATCTTGAACCAAAACCATATTCATCAAGATTGACAAGACAATTACAAGATATTTTATATTATATAAACAATTTTGAAAAAGGTGGTTATATTGCACAAATTCAAGGTGGAATAAAGGTCAATAAAACATTTTTAAATATAAAACAAATTATTGATTTCATAAAGGAAACAACAATTTATCAGAATTACGAAACAATAATCAGATGGATTGCAGAATTGAATTTGATAAAAGACAAAAGAACACAAAAAGATATACTGAATTATGTTTACAACAATTCAAACAATGATTTCAATACATATAATCAATTCCTTAAATGGATAAACAACGAAGCAAACAAAATACAAAGAAAATTCTACAATATAATACCAAAAATAGCATATGACAACCTTAGAATAAGCAGAACAATGAAAACACCTGACAATAACTTGTTAACTGATTATTATGACTAAAAAAAACAGATATGTTGCAATTGATTTCGAAAAATTGGACACTTTACCAATATCAGTATGTTCCATAGGTGTTGCTGTGATTGAAAACAACAAAATAACAGACACTTTTTATAGTCTTGTATGTCCACCAACTAAAAATGAAAACTATTATTGTGTACAAACTCACGGATTACATTATGATGATGTGAAAAATGCACCAAAATTCAATCAAATATGGAAAAAAGTCAATAAAATGATAGGAAAATCACCGATAATAACGCATAATTTCGGTGTTGAAAGGGGATGTATAAATGCTTGTAATGAATATTATAACACAAATTACGAATATGAATATATATGCACACTTGCATTGTCAAGAAAATACTTAAATGAATTACCAAATAAAGGACTTGATACAGTATGTGAGGCACTTGACTATAAAATGGGTTATCATCATAATGCAAAGGATGATGCTATTGCATCAGCAGAGGTTTTTTTAAGAATAAAAAACAAATTCAATTTGAAAGACAATGATTTTACAAAAAGAAACCAACATGATTGAAAGCAATTCACCACTTAAAGTAATTTATATACTGTATATTGGTAAAAACAGTGACAATGACAATATATATCATTTTCTAATTTCAGATGATTCGGAAAAAACATGGGCAGATGGATGGGAAAACAAACCAGCCTGTATTATGAGGGATTTGACCCCTGAAGATGATATGTATGAATATATTGCAGAAGTAAAAACAGAATTAAAATTAGACTTGGCACAAGACAATTGTTGCTTTTCAATGCAAGATTGCAGGGATAACGTTGTTGCATTAGCAAGTGAAAATCTTGAAGAAGCAGAAGAATATCCAGAAGACGGTAGAATCGTAATCCATTTTGGCGATTTTGTTGATGACATTGAAAAAATGCTTGCAAAAAGAGATGTTGTAATGAAATACATATAATTCATCTTAAAGTTGCAAGGAAACCCACCAATCTTCAGTTGGTGGGAGGAATTGCAACAAGCCTTTTGTTTGGTTAAACATTATTTTAATTTTCCATTCTTATATAATTCTGTCCAAGTTCTAAATGCAAGGTTTCCATACAAGAATGCTTCTGCCTCAAAAGGTAATATCTTATCATTTTTGATGATTTCACTTTCATTACACATATCATCTGTAATCCTACCGTCAGCGAATTGTTTATGATGTATCAATTCATGTGCCAATGAACGTAAAACATCCTTTGGATGTCTTCCGTTTATATATAATATAACCTTGTTTTCTGAATGAATATAACAACCAGTGCTGATAAACAAACCACTTTGTTTTTTGTTATTCAGCACAATTTTTGGCAAAGGAGTGACTGTATAGTCATTTTTCAACATGAACTTTACCAAAGACTTAATATATTTTTCATAATTGAACATTTACTTTAAATATCGTAATTATGCTCCCCTTTTATTGTTTCATAATCAAGGTCATTTCCCTAATGATCATTACTCCATTCTCTCAACACCCTCTTTAATGATTTGGAAACAAGTGAATTTAACTTTCCTTCTGACAAACTGCTACCGTTCAAATAATTATCTACAATTTCTTTCATTTCACTTGGAAATAAAGTATTGCCTATTGTTTCTCCTTCAGGTGAAATAATTGCATAACTTGGAAACGATGGGTCATTAGAAACATTAACACATTTAAAACCTTTGTATCTGTGTACACCCTCATTCATCACTCTTTTCACTGATTCAGAAATCATTCGTTTCAATTCTGATTCTTTCAATCTAATTGTTCGTTTCATATGTGTATAATTGATTATTTTATTATCTTAATTATAAATAGTACGTTATAAAAAAAAGTGCTATTATCTTGTCATTAACGTATTTCTTCTTCTATTGTAATCCCAACCGTATCTATTATTAACCTCATATGCTTCTCTTTCACCATTTGCATCATAATATTCTTGTTCAAGTTTCTCAAAACTCGGGAATCTGTTTATTTGCTGTTTTAAATCTTGTATATAATCATTGGTTGTATAACCTTGTTTTAAATAAATCAATAAATCAACGAAAAAATCCCTTTCTATTGAATCTTTATCTGTCTTTTTGTATAATTGATAGCATTCCTGTTGTGTAATGTCTACATATTTCTCTGCAAGTTGCAGTTGTTTCTGTAATTTTGTAATAATTTCTTGATGTGCTGAAAAATCAGGCGCAGGTCTTCCATTATCCCACAATTCAAATGTCTGTATGATGTGCTGTATTTCATGTTGTATTGTTTTTTCAAAATTTTGCATGATGAACTGTTTTGATAAATTGTGATTGTTCGATGTATCCCACCATATCAATGATTTTGGTATTGTTATTGATGATGGTCCTGAACTTGCAAAATTACCGTCATTAAAATCCGTTTTCCAAATGATTTTTATATTTTTCAGTTGAGGATACCATTTATAAAGGTCATCATCATCCCATATGTCTGAAAGAACATGAATTTCTTCAATTGGTGTCTTTTTTACAACACCATCAACACCTTCATATTTCCATTTACCGTCATATCCGATTTCCCACCCTGTTGTCTGCTTTATTTTCAATGGAGGCTCATTGTTCTGTTGCATTGTTTTTGCATTTTGAAGCGCAATATATTGTTCAGAATTTTGTCCAAGATTTTGTAAACCAATTTCACCACGAAACGATTCATTGATATAATTTCTAATACTTTCAGAAATCATATCTTTTAATTCACTTTCTTTAAGCCTAATTATTTGTTTCATACAAATATATTGAGTAAACCAAATTATTTGGGTCTTTTAATAAAAATTTATGATTTTTTAACAATTATATGTTTTTTTGCACAAAATATTAATACTAATATAATATGCAAATAGACAAATAATATTATTTAAATAACATACATACCAAGAGGAACACCTTTTTGTATTTCTTTCATACTCTGTACCATTTCTGCTTGCTTTTTCATCATTTCCCAAGGTGTCATTCGCTGTAATCTCTCCTTTAATTCGTTCATTACGCTGTCACGCATGTCCTTTGCTAAGTTTAAATACATATTATAGTCGAGAGTTAACGAATTATTGATAATGTTCAGTTGACCACTAAATTTTCCCCTTATTAATCCCAATGTTTCTGCGGCTTCCGCAATCAACAAATTACGAATCATAGCCTTTGTTGGTGCATTGAACATTGAGTAATCCATTTCATTAAGTGGTACTTGGTCTGGTGATAAAATCACATCAGGATTGTTTTTCCTGCATTCATCTACATTATCTGGTGTTGTGTCATAATATGTGTACCACAAATAACAACCATGTAAAGGATACATATTGATTCCACCCATACCAAATGTAAGTCTTGAGCCAGGCGTGCTCATAAGATGTATTAGATGTGTTCCATCAGGTCCTGCTGTTACTTTATACACCAAATCACTTCTCAAAAGTTGTTGTTTATATGACAAATCAGTTGCCATAAGAGCAACATCATAAGCAGGCAATGCCCACAAACCAGCACCCATTCCATATGCACTACCCATTCCACCGAACACAGTGGCAGCACCAAGACCCATTTGTCCCATTACACCACCACCGAATGCCACACCAAAACCGCCATAATTAGCAAATAATGCTGGGTCCGTTGTCGGTGGAGCAACCCACAACACTTTGTTTATTTCCCTGCCAGCAGGAACAACATATACTTGTTTGCCACATTCAATTTTCACAAAATCCTTTTTAAGTTCCCATTTTCCTTGCTGTTGCAGGCCAACTTCCTTGCTGAACCATTGGGCATAATCTTTTGATAAATCAAGACTTCTCATTGACATTGCATATGCCAATTCTTGGTTGGATAATTCTAAACCAGTTTTCTTTCCAAACAATGCTGCCCAATTGCTTTCAATTATGAAATTTTGAACAACTTGTGCATAGTTGCCAATTGCGATTTCAAGCAAATCACATAAATCATCATCTGTGAGTTCAATTTTCCTTGTTGAACCACCTAACTTTCGTCTCACGATACGAAAAAGGGTTTCTTTCTCTTTATCTAACATTTTTAATTAAAAAAAATTTGGTATTTTAATAATAAATATTATGTTTGTACAATATTTATAAATACATAGATTAAAAAATATATATACATTTATGAATGATTTTTTTATCAAGGCAAAAATAAAACATAATAACAAATATGATTATTCAAATGTAGAATATGTCAATAGTAGAACTAAAGTATGTATAATCTGTCCAGAACACGGAGAGTTTTGGCAAACACCTGCAAATCATTTATATGGTTGTGGTTGTCCAAAATGTAAAAATCAGAAGAATGGTGAAAACAGAAGACTTACTTTGGAGAAATTTTTAAATAAAGCGAGGAAAGTACATGGTGATAAGTATGATTATTCAAAAGTGGAATATGTGAATAACTCCACTAAAGTATGTATTATCTGTCCTGAACACGGTGAATTTTATCAGATTCCACAAAATCACTTGAATGGAAGTGGTTGTCCAAAATGTGTAAAATTAAACAAAAAAGATAGTGATACATTTATAATGGAAGCGAGGGAAGTACATGGTGATAAGTATAATTATTCAAAAATTGAATATATAAATGCAAAAACAAAAGTATGTATAATCTGTCCTGAACATGGTGAGTTTTGGCAAAAACCTTATAAACATTTACAAGGAAGTATATGTCCTAAATGTGGTACAATAAAAAGTCATATTGGTAAAAATAAAACAAATGATGAATTTATCAAAAGAGCGAAAGAGATACATGGTGAAAGGTATGATTATTCAAAGGTAAATTACATTAACAATCATACAAAGGTATGTATAATCTGTCCTGAACATGGTGAGTTTTGGCAAACACCACATCATCATTTACAAGGTCATGGTTGTCCTAAATGTAAAGCAAAAAAGACATCATTATCAAAAAGATTAACACAAAAAGAATTTATAACAAAATGTGTTAAAATTTATGGTGACAAATATGATTATTCAAAAGTTAAATATGTTAATACATATACACCTGTTATATTAATTTGTAAAGAACACGGTCAATTTATAAAAAAACCAATTTATTTTTTACAAGGTCATGGTTGTCCTAAATGCAGTCTGAAACATTATGCTCAATTTAAAACAAATACAACTGAAGACTTTATAGAAAAGGCAAATATAGTTCATAATTATGAATATGATTATTCAAGAACAAAATATATTGGTAGTAAAAACAAAGTTTGTATTGTTTGTCATAAACATGGTGAATTTTGGCAAAGTGCTGACAAACATTTAATGGGTCAAGGATGTCCAAAATGTGCAATCTCAATTTCCAATTGTGAGCAAGAAATAAGTGAGTTTTTAAAAACAAAAACTAATGTAGAAATAATAGAAAGGAGAAAGGATATAATACCCCCATATGAATTAGATATATACATTCCTGAAAAAAAAGTTGCAATTGAATATAATGGATTGATTTGGCATTCTGAAAAATTCAAAGAAGATAGAAATTATCATTTAAATAAAACAATTGAATGTGAGAAACAAGGGATAAGATTAATACATATATTTGAAGATGAATGGCTTGAACATAAAAAAATAGTAAAATCAAAACTTAAACATATTCTTGATTATGATGGTGCTTTGCCAAAGGTATTTGGAAGAAATTGTACTATTAATGAAATAAATTACAAACAAGCAAGGGAATTTCTTAAACAAAATCATATTCAAGGTGTTTCTAAGTCAACAATATATATAGGTTGCTTTTATGAAAATGAACTTGTTGGTGTGATGTCATTCAAAAAAGAAAGAAAAGACAGTGACAAATGGGAATTGACAAGATTTGCAACAGATATAGATAAGCATTGTGTTGGTGTTGGCAGTAAATTGTTCAAATATTTTGTAAGGAATTACGACCCAAGTGAAGTAAAGAGTTTTGCTGACAGGAGATGGAGTACAAATAATGATAATTTGTATATTAAATTGGGTTTCAATTTGGAAGATGTAACAAATATAGAATATCGTTACACAAATGGGCATAACGGAAGAGAACACAAGTTTAATTTCAGAAAACAAATACTTTTGAAAAAATACCCAAATAAAGGGTTAAATGAAAATATGACTGAATATGAAATGACACAAAAATTAGGTTTTTATCGCATATGGGATTGTGGATTATATAAATATGTGTGGAAGAACGATATTTATAAATAAATATTATTAATTAACACAAATAATGAAACAATTTGTAATAAATAAGAACGCAACTCTTCCATATTTGGAAATAGAGCCAATACATGATGGAAGACACACTTATAAAAAGTTATATATTGCAATACAAGCAGCAACGGTTACATTCACAATGACCAATATGGAAACTGGTGTCAAGAAAATTGCAAATGCACCTTGTCATATTGTTCCAATAAATGATGAGGTATGTGAGGAAAGATATAAAATACAATATAAGTGGAATAAAAGAGATACATCAGAAGCAGGAATATTCATTGGTCAATTCAAAATAAAATTTGACAATGACATAACTGTTGAGGATATGGTTTTTCCAAAGGGTGAGTTAATTGTACCAATTGCGGAAGAATTACAGATTGTTGTAAATGACGGTTCAATAAAGATATAAATACCCAATACTATTATGAAGAAAACATTTTGAATGAAATGATGATTAACAATATCATTACAGAAACATTTAATAAATATAGTAAGGTGGATTTACAATCAATCAATGACAGAATATATGAGTTGATTGGTACTGAAATGTTATCAGATGATGATGAAGAAGATTATCTTAAAACAGATGAATTTGGAAGAAATTACGTTTCAATCTTTGATAAAGACAATAATGAATTTGATTCCATTGAAGATTATAATTCTTATATTCTGGAAAATGCCATTGATGAAGTCCTTAAAGACTTAAAAAACCAATTACTTCAAGCATGGGGAATTAAATAGAAACTACCGCCACTCATTTATCTGCATAATTACATCAGGCAATTATATTCTCAGCAACTTGACTCAATTGTTGTTGAGATTTCTTTTGAAATTATAATAAATTAAGTTTTTGCAAAAAATCAAACAAGTTTTCTTTATTTATATGATACCATTTATTATTATGTTTATCAATGTAAATGAAAACATTTTGTTTGTTTCACAATTTGCATTATATTGCCGTGTAAATGTATTGATGATGCAATTTTCATATTGTTTAACTCAATATTATATAATGTTATAACATATTATGTAAAATGAAAACTGAAGTAACAAAGGAACAAATTCATTATTTCTTAAACGGTTACAATCCGATGGAGAGAATCATAAAAATTGAGGGAGATTACAATAGTGACAAAATGTGTGTAATCTATCGTGACGAAAAAGGTCTTAAAAAAGTATCTCATGAGCCATTCTATCCCTTTTGTTGGGCTAAACAAAGTGTTGGCAGAGGATTATTTGGGGGTGATAGAAGTAAAATAAAGGCAAAATTACAACAATATCATATTTCTTGCAAAGGACTTAGGATTGCTGACTCAGATGGCAATGTTCCTGAACGTATGGAAAGAGGATACAGGGTGTTATTCAAGGCAGCAACACCAATGTCATATCAAAAGTTCATGCAATTTTTTAAGGAAGGTGGCAGACCAATATATCCAAACCAATCTGATGCAAATTACGGAATAAAGGAGTTCATTGTTATCAATCCAATTGAACAGTTTATGATTGAAACTGGAAAACGTCAATTCAAGGGATATGATGATTATGATGAACTTTTGAGAATGGAGTTTGACTTGGAAACAGAAGGACTTGACCCTGAAAAAGATTGTATCTCACAAATTGGTATAAGAACAAATAGGGGGTTTGAAAAAATAATTCCCGTTATTGGAGAAGGTGAGGAAAAATTCAAAAATGAAACAAAGGCATTACAAGAATTTTTTGAAACGGTACATGATATAAATCCAGATGTTCTCACAGGGCATAACATTGAAAACTTTGACGTTTGGTTTATTGACATTCGTTTACAGTTGAGAAATTCTTCACTTGAAAAATTCACAGAACATTTGTTTCCTCATAGGGGAATTTATAGAGCAAACAAGCAAAAAGTATTAAAACTTGGTGGTGAAATGGAATATTATACCCCTACAATCATGTGGGGAACTAATATTACTGATTCGTTGTTTGCTGTTAGACGTGCGCAAGCACTTAATTCCAATATCAAAAAAGCGGATTTGAAATATATAACCAAATTTGCAAAACTAAACAAACCAAATCGTGTATATGTGCCAGGCAAAATAATCAATGATACATGGCTTAACTGCAAAAGAGAATATGCGCATAATGACGAAAATGGACATTGGTTCAAAATAACAAAAGAAACATTTAAAAAGACTTTCAATGACGAAACAGGTAATGCTTGGTTACGTTATGACATTGCCGACATACTTAATGATAATCATGAAAAACTATATGATAAGAAGACAAAGGAAACTTTTGACATCGTAACTGGCAGATACATTGTTGAACGTTATCTATTAGATGACCTTTATGAAACCGATAAGGTTGAATTATCATTCAATCAGACAAACTACCAAATTTGTAAGATGTTACCAGTACCATTTGAAAAAATGTGTACTATGGGTACTGCTGCGATTTGGAAATATATAATGTGTACTTGGAGTTATGAAAATAACCTTGCAATTCCAGAATTAATTGACACACACGCATTCACAGGCGGTCTTTCAAGACTTCTTGTAACAGGTTATGTAGATAGAATTATAAAATTGGATTATAATTCACTATATCCGTCAATTATTCTTTCTCATAATATTAATAGCGACATTGATATCATGGGAGCAATGAGTACCATGTTGGAATATATCCTCACAAAACGTGAGGAATATAAAGGCGAGAAGAAATCAGCAGATAAAAAAGTACGTGAAATAACAAAACTTCTTGAAAACAAACCAAATGATGAAGAATTGTTAAATGAATTGAAAAAATATAAGTCAAAATACACACTTTTTGACAATATGCAAAGTGCCGTGAAGGTAATAGGCAACGGATTTTTCGGTTCTTATGGTAGTGGCTCGGTGTTCCCTTGGAGTGACCTTATTTGTGCAGAAGAAACAACGTGTACTGGACGTATGGCACTTCGTTTAATGATTGGGTGGTTCACTGAAAGAGGTTATAGACCGTTGGTTGGTGACAGTTTTACAGGTGATACACCTCTTTTTATAAAAGAAAAAGAAACAGGCTATATCAACATCAAACCAATATCAGAACTTATTAATGAAGAAGAACTTAATAAAGATGTATTAGGTAGGGAATATGACTATTCTAAGAAAAACTATAAGGTTTTATGTCGCAGTGGATGGGTAGAACCGTCATACATATATAGACATAAAACAGATAAAACAATATATCGTGTACAAGATGATAAAATGACAGTTGATGTAACAGAAGACCATTCATTATTTGATTCAAAACAAAATAAAATCAAACCATCTGAAATAAAAGAAGATACAAAATTGGAATATTATGAAAATGACATACACACAAACATTTTTCATAGTGATGATGATGAATTTATAAAGGGTTTTGCAGAGAGAACAAACCCAATGTTAAGAATACCTCAAATGATATTAAATGCCGATAAACAAACAAGGAGTAAATATTTATATTACCTTAATGAGTTATTAACAGTATGCAAAGATGAAATAACTTGTTCTAAAACATTTGTTGCTGGATATAATTTTATCCAATGTTAAGATAAAAATTGTTTTTTTGGAAACTTTGGACTATTTTTAATAAAAAAGACTTATGTTAAGACAAGATTTAATCAATATATTGACTTCAAAACAGAGGGAATACGATTACTCATTATTACCCGATACGTTTACATATAAGGATAAATTACCTATTATATGTCATTGTTGTGACTCTTTGGGAAAAGAACATGGCTTATTTAGTCATACGATAGGTCACTTAAAAAGAGGTGATGGTTGTCCTAAATGTAATGGTAAATATATGACAAAGGAACTGTTCATTGCAGAAGCAAAAAAGATTCATGGAGAAGAAGCATACAGTTATGATAATTTTAACTTTAAAACAAAAAAACA
>Ga0247609_10000599_pt1 | contig 48632 bp, 31 predicted proteins | sample 172DNAGHGlowgp2_FD_193487 | JGI IMG/M metagenome (GOLD analysis project Ga0247609, IMG submission 193487) | Sheep rumen microbial communities from Palmerston North, Manawatu-Wanganui, New Zealand - 1728 DNA GHGlow gp2 | ecosystem: Host-associated > Mammals > Digestive system > Stomach > Rumen ... | reverse complement strand
ATTATTATACACATAATAAAGTAGGACTTGTACCTGATAGGTTAGTATCTTATAAAGAATATAGTGATATATTTGAATATAAGTACGATAATACAAACCCATATTTTTTATTCAAAAGAGATAAAGAAACATCTTCTACGAATGATTTTTTACATAAATCAAGTTGTAAGGCGTTATTTACGAGTATAGGTGAAATTGATGAAGGTAGAGAGGACTTGTATAAGGTTGATAAATATATTAATGATGATATGTTTAATGTCATTGTAAATCCTGAAGTTTCAAATTCTATTAAGAAAAAATATGATGAAATAAAAAGTGGTACGTTTACTATATATGGTGACGAATTTACTGATGATTTTTCTGATGTTCTTGAAAAATTATGGCATGTAGAAGATTCTGATTATGGTGCATTCTTTAATGGAAATAATAACATGTTGTCAAAACCATTTGCTGATTTTGATATAAAAGAAGAAGAATTGTATCCTCTTATGAAGGATAAAATAAATGATGACAAAGCACCGTCATCCGTAGATAATGAAAAATTGTTTAATATTGATGGTAAGACAATAACATATTCAGTAAATGATGGAAACGGAAGATGGGTTGATGAAAATAATAATGAATATTCTTTATCAAATCTTACAGTAAGAAATATTAGGGTTGTTTTCCCAAAATCTAACGGATATGGTGAACAAGACCTTTTCGGAGACCCATTCTATTATTTACAGAATGATAAGTTAGAGTCTTATAAGTTTGAAACAACTGATAGTGATAGGAAACTTCGTCAGAAACGTGCAAAGGCAATACTTTTTTTGCATACACTTAACTATGATTTGAGCAAGATACCACAATTTCTGAAAAATACTAAGAAAAGTGGAGGTATATATTCTTTACCTTATGGTTATGTATTATTATTAGGTGGATTACTTTGGAGAGACAACTTTATAAAAGAAAAAACAATTGACCCTATACAAAGTGATTCAGATGGTTATATAAAAGTAGGCGATGATAATACATTGTTCGTTAAACTGAATGATGGACAGTATAGAATGTGTGCGCTTATGAATAACGACAAAAAGAAATATAATATTACTGTTTCTTCTTTATTTGGTGGTGGAAAGAATTGGAAACCAGACTATCATATAACGAATAAACTTATTAGTCTTTTCTTGAGATTCGTTGACAATGAATGGAGTCACATTATGTCAAAACTTGAATTAAAAACAGTTGGTATGGACGAAAAAACTGATGGCGTGGGTGATTATATATGTTCTACATTTAAAGAAGACGTTGCCCGATTTAAGCGTGACATAAATACTATATTAGACGATAAAAGAAATGTAAACCTCACAGACTTTAAGAAATCGATTAAAAAAAGTGCATGGACACTTTATCGTTTAAGGGTTGAATATTTTAATAATTTCTTCGATAATTACAGATATATTTGGGTTAAGAAAGAATATAGAAATGGCGATGGAAGAGGTTTGATGCTTCTTTTAAATGAAAGTAATAATGATGTACAAAGTATTTTAAAGAATTTATATACTAAAAGAGTAATTGTATGTGATTCAAGTGGATACTATTACACTTATGATGAAGACAGTAAGGATAATGAAATTACTATAGGTAATGATGTATTTAATGCGTATTTGTCAGGATTCCGTTCAAAAATTGAAGATATTGCAAATAATGAAAAAAGCGACACAAACGATGAATATGGTGAAACTGATGTAACGCTTAAGAGGGACATTGAACTCTCAATGTATATGTATCTTAAAATATTATGGGATAGGTGGTTAGTATCAACTACAAATAAAAAATTATCAGATGGAAGAATTATAAGTTATCAAGACTATTATAATGTGGAAAACTTCTATAATAGTTTTATATTCATTGATGCATTCTATTTGAATATATACAAGAAATTGTTGATAAATTGTGAGTCTCTTAAAAAGTCATATGATGGTCGTGATGAGGATGGTACATTATTCCAATTTATCGGAGATATAACAAAAGACCATAATTGTCTGTTCCTTGCTTTACCGGATTATGTGGATATGGGTAATGCTAAGGTTGAAAAAGCAATCAATTCAATGCAGAATATGTTCAGGCCAATTCCATATTCAGAAATGAATGATGTTGAAACTGAAAATAGATTTGTAATTATTTATTCACCTAGAATGTCAGAAAATCCAACATCTGACAATGGCTATAGAGAGGATTATTTCAGAGTGTGGAATCCAGTAACAAATGACTTCGACGAGAAAATGCCAACAGCTTTTACTAATACGCCGGTAACTGAAAATTCTGAGTTAGTATCAAGATATGGTTATTATGTTCCATCATTCGGTGTGGCATTTAGTCGACAGAATAACCATATATTCAAGAATATAAATTTGGATATGTCAACACCACTTGTAACATCCGCATCAATTAATGCGTTGTCACGTATAAGTCAAATTGGAAGTGCAAATCCGCATAAGGTTGCATTTATGGGACAAGATTTATATCCAGTTTACAGTAACTATTCATACATTTGTGAAATAGAAATGATGGGTGATGCTCAAATTCAACCGTTGATGTATTTCCAATTGATGAATATACCTATGTGGAGTGGTGTATATATGATTTTCAATGTCACACACACAATTTCAGCCGGAACTATGACAACAAGATTCAAGGGTATGAAATTGTCAAGAAATCCGGTTCCGTATAGTTCTTCATGGTTCGTATTTAATCCGAATGCTTCTACATATGACCCATATGAGAAAAATGATGATGGTATTGGAAATATTGGTGGCGGAGACAATATTTCTATTCAGAGTTCTTATAATAGAGCAATTAATCCTAAAGACCATTTTTCTGAAAAGGTTAATAGGAGAGATTTTGGTGAGGAAGGTATTAAACAAACGAAAGAAACTGTAAGTAAAAAATTACAGAATATATATAATTGCTTATATGAGGAAATAGCATCATTACCAGAAAACAAGCCAACAATGAAGTGGAATGTACATATAATTTCATCAAAACGAGACAAAAGCAGCAAAGCTGGCGTTGGAAGTAAGAGTTGTCATACAACAGGTAATGCGTTGGATTTATGCGTAACACATTTTGATGAGACAGGGAAAGTTAAAGAATATGTAAAAGACGGAAGTTCACAACCTGAATTATATAAAGTTATTGATATTCTTTGTTCTTTGCATAGAGATGAAATACACGAAATATTAGGTGAGTTTTATTCAACTGGTGAATTTATGAAGAATAAAAATAATTTTGCAATGATTCATTTTTCAGATAAACATAATATTGAAGGCCACGGAAACCATACGAAATTTTTATGTCAACTTCACAGAAATGATAAACTTATTAAAGGGGAAACAATAAAATACACCAGAATAAATAACGAACATGACAAAGCATGGTTTAATGCTAATGTACCTAAAGCGTTTTTTGAAATTGCAAAGAAATTTTATCATGCTCTTGGTGCGGCCACATTTAAGAGGGAATTTGGCAATTATAGTAGCGGATATACAGATGAAGAACTTAATGCATTGTTTGGCTCACCTGTAACAGATGTGGATAAAAATTCAACGGCCTCCAATTTGAATGGTGCAAGTTTACATAATATATCATATGTGCGAAATCGTCTTAAAAGTGAATTTGGTATAACAGACATACAATTCTGTGGTATTGCTGGTAATTTTGTTCAGGAAAGTAGTTTTTATCCTACGGCAGAAGAATATGTAGGAAAACCAATTAAAGGTGGTAAGGGATTAGCACAATGGACCGATGATAGGAGAGTCGCCGCCGAAGTGTGGCTTGGTATGCCTATTATTGAAGCACCTTTAAGCAGACAAGTGGATTATCTAATTTATGAATTAAAAAACACTGAAAAATCAACAATTCTGGCAATTAAGGAAACAAATACTGTATCGGATGCTGTTATAGCATTCGAGAAAAATTTCGAAAGAGCTGAAACACCAAATTTTAAAAAAAGGATTGAATACGGTAATTTAGTAAAAAAATATATTGAAAGTGGTCAAATTTCATAAAAAAGTAGTATATTTGCCTTGTAAGTGAAATACTATATCATGCAAAAGTTAGCAAATATTGTAACAAAAGGCAGAAAAAGTGATTTTAGTGAAATATATAATGTGGTAAGTTCGTGTGAAGGAATTGACATGAATTTACCCACTTTGTATATAGGATTATCAACTGCCAAGAAGTGTATTGAAAATTTCTCGATACTTCAAAAGCATTATAAGGAACAGAATTGTTGGTGGACGTTCTCAAAGACAGAAAGAAGAAACGACTATCTCAATGATATAGAGAAATTCCAAGAGGATGTAATACTTGATGCTTTGAAATCAGTTAAATATGAATATGTCAATTTTATTAGATATAAAAGAAGTAGGATTGCCAATTTCATAAGGTATATGTATTCATCAACGGAGAAGATATGTTTTCTCACAAGGGAAAGTAATTTTCTGTTTATATATGATATAAAGTTAAGGACAATATTTGGTTTGTCTTTGACATTATGTGAATATTGTGGTATTAATAAATCTAAAATAATTGCTAAAATTAAGTCAAACACCAACAATGTATTTATAAACGGTATATCATTTTTAAATTCAGATATTAAGCGTATAATTGGTAGCAATACACACTATATATTGCCTTTATATTGTTATTTTAGGGAAAAGTAACTATTTATTATTATAAATAAGGTATAATACAATGCCACAGAGATTTATATTAAAAAACCAACTTAGAAAAGTAGTACGTCCTGCAAGCAGATATTTGTCTGCTAATAATGCAGTTGTATCTAACGATAGTGAAAATAAAGAAGTTAATGAAGAGACTGAAATGAATAATGTAGAACAGTTAAAATCAATCATAGGTGACGATGCCAAACTTCCAAAGAGAAAGGTAAAGTTTGAGAAAAAGGATAAGGGTCTTATTGAACGTACAGAGGACAGCACAATTCTCATTACAGAAGATAATAAAATGATGCTTAACGATTAATCATGTCTGTTGATAAAGAGTTACTTAAAAAATATCATCTTGAGGAAGCGCAAAAACGTTTCCAACAGATTAGTGAATATACGTTCATAACCAAGCCGATGCTTGATGAGGACGGCGATGACGATGACCAGCAGCAGAATCCTATGGGTGGTCAGGATGGAAATCAGCCTCCAATGCAGCAAGGTGGTGGCAATGATATGCCACAAGGTGATATGAATGGTGGTTCTGACGTTCAGCAGCCACCTATGAGTGATGGTAATGAGTCTCCACAAGACGGTGGTGGAATGCCGCAAGACAATGCGTCCGAAGACGGTGAAGAAATGAATGTTGATTTTGAACCGGATGCTGAAGGTGGTGATAATAATGTTGACTCAATGCAAGACGGTGATGAAGTAATTGATGTCGATGAACTTACCAATGCACAGGAAACAACAGAAGTTAAGATTGACGGTGTTAATGATAAATTGCAAGATTTATTGGCTGTAACCACTAAATTTATTGCCGCAGTTGACCAAAATAACAAGAAGATTGATGATTTGAGAGCTGAATTTGAAAAACGTAACCCATCAGAGGAAGAAAAAATTAACATTCGTTCACAAGCATCAGCCCCATATTCTGAAACACCGAAAGACTTCTGGGACAAAAAGACAGAAAATTCAAATTATAATGTAATTTACAACAATGATGTTGACCCAGATAAGGAAGAAACAGAATATGTAATTAAGAAAGGTGATGTTACCGGTGGTGATGACCGTTCTCTTGCAAAATCACTTGAATACCCATCAAAATTGAAAGATTTTTTGGATTTTTAACGTAAAAAAATAAGTAATAGAAGATATTTATATACAGTAATTGGGAAAAATAACCAGTTACTGTATTTTTTATATATGTAAAATTTTGTAAATTGAAAAAATTGCAGTATATTTGCAATGTAATGATAATATAATATAAACTATAAATAATTTTAACAAAATGTCAGAACAAATTAAGTTAAATGTAAACACAAGCGCAGAGCAAATTTTGAGACAGCGCAGAGCAATTCAAGAAAGCAAAGAAAAACAGCAAGTTAAGAAAAAGTTTGAGTTTGATGAAAAGAATTATCTTAACTTACGTCTTAAAGAGGGTGAAACACAAAAGAAAGTTACAGTTAGAATTCTACCTGTAAGTGCTGATGACCCAAACACATTCCTAATTCTTCACACACATTCAATGAAAGTATCCAAGGAAGTTTCCAAGAGTGGATACAAGTCGTTCATTTGTCTTAACGAAGAGAAATTACCTAATCATGATGGACGTGGATGCCCATTATGTCAGAAGTCTGCTGAACTTCTCAAACAGAGTAATGCAATTCCTAATGACGAAGCGCATAAGGATGAAAGAAAGGCATTGTTTAAGCAGGGAATGCAGTACAAGTCAAAGGAAACATTCATTGTTCGTGTAATTGAAAGAGGCCATGAGGATGAGGGTGTTAAATTCTGGCGTTTTAATGCTCATAATGACGGAACTGGAATCTATGACCAATTAATGTCTATTTTTGACAACAGAGCACAGGAATCTATTGATAGCGGTGATGCTTATTATAAGATTTCAGGTGATGAGTATATTAAAATAGACGAAGAGGAATACAACACACTTTCTGATGATGAACGTACCATTATTCCTTATAATGTATTTGACTTGAATAATGGTAAAGATTTTATTATTACGCTTCAGTATGTTAAGAGTACGGAGAAGACAACACTTACAATTAGTGATGCAGGAAAGGAAACACCGCTTTCAAAGGATGTAAATAAGGCATTGTCTTGGGTAAATGACGAGAAAACTTGGGCAGACTTATATTCAATGAAGCCTTTTGAGTATATTGACCTTGTGGCTAATGGTAAAGTACCGTTCTTCAATAAGAACGAAGAAAAGTGGGTTGATAAGGCAACAGTAAGTGAGGAAGAAATTGCAGCGGCTGAAGCACGTAAGATACTTGAAAACGGTGGTACAAACACACAGTCCGCTAAGGCTGAAGAGAAAACAGAAGATATAAATACTTCTCCACAGTTGGAAGATGAAGCAGAAGGTGATGATTTACCATTCTAAATAGAGTAATAACCGGTCTAATAATTGGTTAGACTGGTTATTATAATTAAAATAAAGGAATTATGGTTTTACTTATTAATGAGTAAATTTTATTATTATTTTGGGTCGATGTCAAGTGGTAAAACTGCTTTGCTATTGATGAAAGCACATTCATTTGAAGAACGTGGTACTTCATTTTTGTGTATAAAACCATCAATTGATGACAGAGACGGTGAAGATATAATCAAATCGAGAATCGGTTTATCGAGAGAGTGTATTTCATTTGATGCAACACATAATTTATATAAGTTTATTGACAACTATATTGTAAATGTACAACTTCAAGGTTATGATAAGCCCAAGTGGATACTTGTAGATGAGTGTCAATTTCTGACAAAAGAACAGGTTGACCAACTTGCTGATGTTGTTGATAATTTGGACGTTAATGTCATGTGTTACGGTTTGAGAACTGATTTCAAGACGAATTTGTTCGAGGGTTCTAAGAGATTAATGGAAATTGCTGATGACATTGAAGAACTAAAATCATCTTGTGGTTGTGGCAGAAAAGCCATCGTTAATGCAAGGATTGATTCATTCGGTAATATAGTTAGTGATGGTGAACAGATTGAAATCGGTGGTGATGACAAATACATTTCACTTTGCAGAAAATGCTATCACACATTGTTAGAGAAACAGAAAAAAGAAAAAATGTAAATATAAACTAATTTAAAGTTAAAAAATTATGGCACAACCAATTAAAAAAGGAGCAGGTATTAAGGCTGCAACAACAAAGGATAGAAGAGAGTTACTGAGAACGTTTAAAACAAATAACGGTCTTGAGAAGGCAGTTGAAAAAGAACCACAATGGCTAATAATGCCAGATTCATTTGTTAAGGCGACTAAAATGAATTTACCTCTTGGTTATTGTTTGAGGGTACGTGGTAAAAGTAATACCGGTAAAAGTACAATTAAACTTGAAGTAATTAAGGCTGCTATTAGGCAAGGCATATTACCGGTTGTTTTTGAACTCGAAAATAACTTCGCATGGTCTCACGCAAAAGAAATGGGTATTGATGTCGAAGAAATTGTTGATGAAGAAACTGGTGAAGTGTCTTATGGTCCTGGTGAGGATATTCTTTATTATGACACAGCAAAACTGTATGAATTATATGGTAAATATGACCATGAGCATGGAAAATGGCTGTCAAAAAGTAATCGTGACACTTATGTGATAGAAGATGTTGCAATGTGTATTAGAGATTTACTACGTAAGCAAAAAGAAGGTGAACTACCAATCGACATGATTTTCATCATCGATAGTATTGGGGTTGGCGACTGTTATAGGTCTGCTGTCAATAAATCAAGTAACGCCATGTGGTTTGCTGGTGCCTTATCAGTATCATTTAACACGATTGTTAATGATTTAATACCTTCTTCACGTAATGTTAAATCGCCATACCTCAACACATTATTCTTCATACAGAAGACTTGGACACAAAATACTAGTATGGGACTTCCAAGAGCAATGAGCAAGGGAGGTGAAAGTCTTGATTGGTCTGTTAGAGTTTCTATTTATCTCGGTGGTGTTGAATCAGCAAGTGTTAAAGCATTAACCGCCACTTCAGGTGGTAAGGACTATAAGTATGGTATTAAAACAAAAATACAAATTGAAAAAAATCATGTTTCGGATATTACATATACAGGTGAAATTTGCTCAACCGTACATGGTTTGTGGGACCCAGATAAACTTGATGAATATAAAAAGATGTATGCCGATGAAATAAAAAGAAAACTTGCAGAAACCAATAAAGTTGATATCAATGAAATTAAGGAGGTTGAGTTTACTGAGGTTGAAGAGGTAAACGAATAATTCTTTTAAAAATCCTGTTTTATACAGGATTTTTTATTAAAAATAAATTTTTCAAACTATTTATATGCAAATAAGCATTTAATAATGTTAGCAAAATGGATGCAAAGGACATACAAATTAAAAATATTGAGGATATACACAATAATGTGTTCGAAATAAAGGAAAAAACATTTAAAAATCTCAATCAATGGGTAAATACTAAATGTTTAAAGTGTGGCTATGAATGGAAAACAAAACTATCAAGTTTGAAATATAGGGGATATTGTCCATCATGCAGAAAAAGAGAACGTCTTTTAAAATTAAAAAATGAGCAATATAAATTTCATTATGATAGATGTCTGAAATTATGTAAAGAGCGTAATTATATTTTTTATGATGTTTTTAAGAAAAACAAAGTTTGGTATGTCAAATTTGACACAAATCAGACAGATAGAAAGGGTATTCCTTATGACATTGTAGAACAGAATGAAATGTCGTTTATTAATGACACGTACTTAAAAGTACAAGCATCCGATAAGGTTGCATTGAAAAGCAATGAATTTATTAATAAAGTGCAGAAAATACACCCTGAGTTGGATTTTAGTAATACAATTTATATAAATAACCATACTTCAATTAAAGTTATTTGCCCAAAATGCGGTCATGGCGAGTTTAGTGTCATACCAAAAGAAATTCTTAAACCGGAATATAAATGTGCTAAATGTAAGAAAGAAGAAAAAATTGAAAAAAGAAAAATTGAAGTTTATAATCAAATGAAAAAAATCCATAATGGGGCATATGATTATGATATGTCAAAATTTAAAAATCTTTATAGTAAGATAGATATGTTTTGTCATAAACACGGACCATTTACGCAAATGGTTAAAAGCCATCTGAATGGCAATGGTTGTCCTGAATGTGGAAAAGAAAGCAGAATAAAAAAGACATCAAAAACAACTGAAGAATTTATAAAAGAAGCAAAAGAAAAAAGAAATGATAGGAATGACGATTTTTCAAAAGTTGATTATATTAATGAACGTACATATGTAACATTGATTTGTCATGAAAAAGATAAGTATGGTAGAGAACATGGAGAATACAAAATAACCCCCAATAATTATCTTGCAGGATATTCATGTCCTAAATGTTCCGGCAGATATAAAATGAATTTATTAGAGTTTAAAGAAGTTGCTAATATTGTACATAACGGTAAGTATGATTACGATGAGGTAAAAGAATATAATGGTATACATTCAAAGGTGCCGATTATTTGTCATGAAAAAGATGAACTTGGAAGAGAACATGGTATTTTTTACCAGACAGTTAAACATCATTTAAAAGGTTTCGGCTGTAAAAAGTGTAGTCATACTTATATGGATTTGGAATTATTTAAATATCGGGCAAACAAAATACATAACAGTAAGTATATCTACGATGAAATAGAAGAATATGTCAATAATCATACAAAAATTAAGATAATTTGTCCTGACCATGGTCCATTTTATCAAATTCCAATGTGCCACCTTCAAGGCCAAGGATGCCCATATTGCCGTGAGAGTCATCTTGAGAGGGAAGTTAATATTGCTTTGACAGATAACAATATTATACCAATTAGGGAAAAACGTTTTGAATGGCTTATTAATGATAAAACTGGCTATCCTCTTCCTCTTGATTTTTATATCGATAAGTTTAAAATCGCAATTGAATGCCAGGGTGAACAACATTATATTAGTAATTATTATCGTTCAAAAGGTGATGATTACGCTGAGGAACATTTAATCGGTGTCCAATATCGTGATTCTATTAAGAAAAAATTGTGTAAAGAAAATAACATTCATTTAATTTATTATTTGAATAAAATATTTGTTAAATATTTACAACCGGATGACATTTATTTTACTGATTTGAATAAATTAATAGATTATATTAAAAATTTTAAACCGGAAATTATGCGGTGTTGAAGAAAAATAGTATATTTGCAAATGAATAATTAACTTAAATTTGATGAAAAGATGAAATTGACTTTAAAAAAAGAGGCTGAGTTTGAATTTAATGAAAGCAAATACACTGCAATTCCGAGTGAGGTGTTTACCACATTGGTAGGTGAGCCTGATGATAGTTGTCTTAGTGACCCAAAACTGCCGGAGATGGTAATGTTTGAAAACAAGGCCGATTATATCAAAACTGCGAAATTGCATGACATAGACTATAATAGAAGTATCTATGTTTCGAGTAAAGGGCAGATTTTATGTTATTTGAATACTTTTTCAAGTGATGAGTCAACCAATTCCGAAGAAAGTGAAGGAGAATAATCCTAATTTGGGTGTTAAGACGTTTAATACACTACTTGTGGACGGTTCCAATATACTGGAACTGTCCTCACTTGGTGATAAAACCGTTTCAAGCAATGGGAAACAGGTCGGTGGAATACAGCAGTTCCTTTTACAGATAAAAATTCTGATGATGAAAGCCAATTTCAGATATGTATATGTATTTTGGGATGGAGATAACTCAGGATATTATAGATATCTAGTTAATGAGCAGTATAAAAGCAACCGTGACAAGAATTTTATTGTTGATGATGGGCTTTCCGACTATATGAAAGAGTTCAATGCAAACATTAAACGTATGCAGAACTACATTTTCAATAAGAAAAAGAAGGAAAAAACTGACCAACAGAAGAAAGATAAGGAAATATTCTATGAACAACGTGAAATAATAATGTCTTGTCTTGAAGAATTGTTTGTAAGACAAGTAGTTTGTGACAAAGTTGAAGCCGATGACCTTATTGGATATTATGTTAAGAATAAAAAACCCAACGAACGTATTGTAATAATGTCAAACGATAGGGATTTGACACAATTGATTGGCGATGATGTCATTATATATGTTCAAAGTACCAAGAAGTTCATTAATAAGAAAAACCATACAGAGGAAATGGGTTATTATTATGAAAATGTGTTACTTAAAAAGATGATATGTGGTGATGCATCTGATAGTATTAAGGGTATAAAGGGTGTTGGTGAAATAACCTTATTCAAAAATTTCCCACAATTAAAAGAAAGGAAAGTAGAACTTGAAGAAATTATTGATGGTGCAAGGAAAATCAATGAGGAACGTGCAAAATTAAAGCAAAAACCACTTCAATGGGCAAAAAACATCGTAGAAGGTATTACAGAGGGTGCTCAAGGTGACAGAATTTATGAGATTAACAAAAAAATCATTGATTTGAAGAATCCGTTGATGACTGATGAAGCAAAAGAAATAATGGATAGTATGATGTATGCCCCCATTGACCCTGAAGGACGAAGTTATGACAATTTATACAAAATTTTGTGTGATGCAGGTGTGGATGATTTGAAAGACCCTACCAGATTTAGTAATTTTTTTATAGAATATGCATATTTGATTGACAAAGAGAAGAAAAATTCGTAAATTTATTTTGTAATGTAAAATAAAAGCAGTATATTTGCAAGTGATAGTTTAATATAGATTTGTTTAACAGCGTAAATTTAAAAAAGAAATGTTAGAAGACAACACTAAAAAAGAAGCAAAAGTTGTGGATAACGAAGCCTATAAGGAAAGGTTTCAATTTCTACTTTGGGTAAATGATAATATTATTTGCCAACGTTATTTTAAGATTAATGGTTATAACAACGACTCTATTAGGTCTTTGCAATTCAAGGAGACAATGGATAATGTTGTTACAATGATTAAAGAGGATTTGATTTCAAAGAGTCGTATCTTTATGTGGTATACGAGGGATGAGCCTATAAAGATGAAAGGCTTTGTAAACAATTATGATGACCTTGATTATTCTGATATTGTATATTTGACTTCACCGGATTATAAGGATAGTGCAGAATTATCTAACGGTGAAATTATTGAAAAAGACTACTTTAATTATGCTGAAGATACTGAGGATTCCTATGCCGATACAGAGGATTTGAAGCCTTGGGATGTTACGTTTAAATTCCAAATGCTGATTGATGAACAACCTGTGTATGAGCGTATATGGGATGGTACTGTATATCCTAAATATGTGCGCAACGGTGTTGATTTGACTAATTCTGATGTCTTGTATAAAGACAAGGAACCATCTTCTCTTCATTTCAGTTGCGCTATTATTCGTCATATGACAATTGGTAAAATTGACCTTGTTTACCATATTATCAAGCAGATTTGTGAGGTTATGAGTTACAAGTTTGAAGATAGTAACAAATATATCAAGCGTATGAAGTATGGTGACAAAAACTATGTTCTCTCAACCTATAATAAGGATTGGGTCGATGCTGCAAGACAGTATTGTGCTGAAAAGACAAAGGCTTATCAGATTGACCTTATGAGGGACGAAAGATATAAGGATACGTTCGGCCTGACGCCAGGTCAGTTTGAATATATCGAGAACCGTTTGTAAACGGTAATCAAATCTCCTTCCTCCGGCCGTTCAAATTAGGACGGCCTTTTTATACATTTTTTGTTTAACAGAATAATTTTTTAATTTATAGATGAGTTCTAATCGTAATGATAGAAGCACATTAGGATATCTTGGTGCTGATTTCCAGTTAAAACTTGTAAAATGTTTTTTTGAAGACCAAAAGTATTTTGCAAATATACAGGAAATCGTAGACCAAAATATGTTTAGTAATGAACATCTTAGAAGAATTGTAGGTTTCATGAAAGACCGTTATAACTTTAATGAAACCGTTACAACTTATTTTGAGATGGAAACTATAATCAGAAGTAAAGTTTCGGACGCAATTTCAGTTGAGCAACTTATTGCCCATCTTGAGAAAATCAAGGAGATGGACTTAACTGGTATGGATTTGGTCGAGGAAGAATCTGAAAATTTCTTCAAGCAACAGAATCTTACCAAGGCAATAAACAAGGCACAGGATATTATTAAGAAAGGTGAATTTGACAATTATTATGTAATTGAAGATATAATAAAAAAAGCCCTTGAAACAAACACCAAAGAAGAAGGCGGAAAAAGGTTGTTCGAAAATATTGATAAAACGCTTTCTGAGGATGCCAAGATAAGAATACCTACTGGAGCAGATAAACTTGATGCGACACTGCATGGTGGTCTTGCAAAAGGCGAATTGGGTGTAATAATTGCACCAAGCGGTATCGGAAAAACAAGTGCTACAACCGGTTTTGCTGCCAATGCTGCAATAACCAAATGTAAGAGCAATAATGATAAAGGTTTCAAAGTACTGCATTATTTCTTTGAGGATGAAGAAAACGATATAGAAAGAAAATATTATGGTTTTTTAACTGGTTACGATGCCGGTGATTTGCATTTGCCTCATATTAGGCCGTATGTAATAGAGATATTAAATGAGAATGCCGAGACAAAACGCATGCTTCGTGAGAATATTAAATTTGAACGGTTAATAAGTGGTGAGGTAACGGCTTCACAGATTAAAAACAAAATAAGACATGAAATCGCACTTGGCTTTAAACCTGATTTAGTTGTTATTGACTATTTTGAATGTTTGAAGACTGAAAAAGGCGACAAAAGCGATAGTGAATGGACAAAAGAGGCCATTACAATGAGAAAATTGGAGGCTATCGCACATGAATTTGATATTGCTATATGGGTTCCGGTACAAGGCACAAAAGATTCGTTAGGACAAGAACTTGTTGGCCTTATGCATGCAGGTGGTTCAGTAAAGAAAATACAGATTGCTCATGTCATTATCACTTTTGCAGCCAGTGATGCCATGAAGTTGGATGGTAAACTTAACATTGCCATTGGTAAGTTCAGAGGTGGAAAACTTGATAGGAATAAGTTCATGAATGTCTATTTTAACAACGGAACTTGTAGGTTTGACATGAGTGAAGTTGATGAAAATGACGATGATATGTCTTTTGACGAAAAGCAATCAAGTAGATTGAATGAAATAGCAAGGGAAACCAAACAAACTTATCAAAAATAAGCGTGATTAAATAGTCAAAAATTAATATTTTTAATAAAATTTTTTATATTTTTTTTATTCTGTGTATATCAGATAGTTAAGCAAAATGTTGACATTTTTTAACAAAAATTGGTGGCTTTTTTGAAAGACGATATGATATATATTATATACCAAAGTTACAGAATAAAGATTAAAAATTAATATAAATTATGCGTGTATTAAAAAGAGATAAAACCACGGAGGAATTTCAGTTTGAAAAAATTGAAAATGCGATTCAGAAAGCGTTCGAATCTTGCGAAGTACCTGTAAATAAGAAGGTTATAAAATGTATGCGTGACCGTTTTAATGAAAAGGATGATATTACGGTAGATGTTGAGGAAATACAGGATGCTGTTGAAGATTGTTTGATGCAGTGGTGTCCACCGGTGGCCAAAAGGTATATTATATATAGGTATGAGCATAAGGTCATCAGAGAGAGTAATAATAAACTCTATCGTGACATTACAAAAAAACTTATGGCAGAGGACGTACAGAACCAAAATGCAAATCTTGATGAGCATTCATTTGGTGGACGAATGGGTGAGGTTAATAGGTTAGTGATGAAAGATTACGCCTTGAAGTATTGCATGTCAAGGAAATCACGCAATAACCATCTGAATAATGAAATTTATATTCATGACTTGGATTCTTATGCCGCAGGTATGCATAATTGCTTAAGTGTACCGTTTGATGAACTTCTTGCCAATGGTTTCAACACAAGACAGACTGATGTAAGACCTGCTAATAGTATTAACACGGCATTCCAATTAGTAGCTGTTTTGTTCCAACTGCAATCACTTCAGCAGTTTGGCGGTGTAAGTGCAACACATCTTGATTGGACTATGGTTCCTTATGTAAGAAAATCATTTTTAAAGCATTTTGCCATTGGCGTAGAATCTATTACAGATTGTGTTATTTCAGATAATGAATATAATGATACACTTTCAATTGATGACCCTAAGTATAGAGAATATGGTGAAAAATGTTATAACTACGCATTAAAACGTACTAAAAAAGAACTTAAACAGGCTGTTGAGGGTATGTATCATAATCTTAACACCTTACAGTCACGTAGTGGAAACCAATTACCGTTTACAAGTATTAATTATGGCACGTGTACTTTGACGGAGGGACGTATGGTAATTAAGGCTTTGTTAGATGGTTCGTTAGCGGGTGTCGGTAAATTCCATAAAACACCAATTTTTCCTTGTGGAATTTTCCAAATGATGAGTGGCGTTAATAGAAAAGAGGGAGAACCTAACTATGATTTGTTTAAACTTGCTTTGAAATCCACTTCGCAGAGATTATATCCTAATTATGCTAATTGTGATTGGAGTGGAAACGCAGGATATGATAAAAATGACCCAAAAACTTATTTTAGCACGATGGGGTGCCGCACGGCTAATGGTTTCGATATTAATGGTTTAGGGCAACAAAAGGATGGCCGTGGAAACATTTGTCCTGTTACGATTATTATGCCAACACTTGCAATGCAAGCAAAGGAAAAAATTGAAGAAAAGACAATTAAGGAAGGGAGAAAGTATTCAAACGATGAGGTTGTTGCTGAATTTATGAAAATTCTTGATAAGAAGATTTCAGAGGCTAAGGACATGCTTATTGAACGTTTTGAATGGATTTGCAAGCAAAGTCCTGCTTCCGCTAAGTTTATGTGGGAAAATAATACTATGGCAGGATATGTACCTGAAGAAGGTATTAGGTCAGCACTCAAACATGGTACAATTGTGATAGGACAAATTGGTTTGGCAGAAACGTTACAAGTCCTTATTCATACAGACCATACAACAGAAGATGGAATGAATCTTGCAAAGGAAATAGAAGGTTTGTTCAAAAAACGTTGTGCCGAATATAAAGAAAAATATAAGTTGAACTTTGGTGTATATTACACTCCTGCTGAAAATCTTTGTTATACGGCAATGAAGAAATTCAAAGACAAGTACGGTACTATACCTAATGTTTCAGATAGGGAATATTTCACTAATTCAATGCATGTTCCTGTGTGGCATAAAATGACACCATTTGAAAAGATTGATATTGAGTCTCAATTGACTGGTTATTCTTCAGCCGGTTGCATTACTTATGTTGAATTACCAAGTACAACGAAGAATAATATTGAAGCACTTGAAACTATTGTTAGTTATGCTATGGATAAGGACATTCCATACTTTGCCGTTAATATTCCGGTAGACAACTGTAATTCTTGTGGTTATTCAGATGAAATGGGTGATACATGTCCGATATGTGGAAGTAGTGATATTAGTAGATTAAGGAGAGTAACCGGATATCTTACAGGCGACTTCAAGACCGCATTTAACTATGGTAAACAGTGTGAAACAGAAGAAAGAGTAAAACATATTGAAAAATTTTAAATGAGAGTTTTAAACATAACATATCCTGACGTAAATAATGGTTTGGGCTGTCGTGCTACTTTATGGGTAGCCGGCTGCTCACATCATTGTAAGGGCTGTCATAATAAAGAAACATGGTCATTTGATTGTGGTAAAGAATTTGATGAAGAATATAAACAAAAATTATTCGATATTGTTTCTTTACCTTATATAAAGGGTTTAACGTTGTCAGGCGGAGACCCATTAGACAGTTATGATGACGTTCTTTCTTTGTTAAAGGATTTTTATGAAAAATTTGATGACACAAAGGATGTATGGCTTTATACTGGTTATACAATGGAAGAGTTGTTTTCTAATGGATGGAAAGAAATATTATGCTATGTTGACTATGTAGTTGATGGTAGATATGAGGAAGACAAACGTGATGTGTCATTAGCATTCAGAGGTTCTAAAAATCAAACAATATATGAAAAATGCGGCCCACATTTTATAAAAAGTGAATTAAACAATGGAAAATAACTATTTAAATAAATTTTTGACGGCAATATTTGCAGGCGTTGCAATTTCAATAGGTGGATTAGCGTTTCTTACAATGGGAAATCTTATCGGGCCGATTTTATTTACATTTGGTTTGATAACGGTTGTACATTATAAGTTAGCATTATATACAGGAACAGTAGGATTTGTTGAATTAATTGGTTTTAATAAAATTATCCTTTCAAATTGGAAATTAATCTTATTAATAATATTAGGTAATATAATAGGATGTACAATAGTTGCTTTGATGGCGAGTTACGGAAATTTTGCATTTAGTATAATGGCGAGTGATATCGTTATGTCAAGGTTATCACAACCTATTCTTGCGGTAATTATTAGGGCAATTGGCTGTGGAATGATTATGAGCACTGCTGTACAATTTGCAAGGGAAGGCAAATTTCTCCCATTATTGTTCGGTGTACCGTTGTTTATATATTGCGGTTTCTATCATAGTATTGCAGATACATTCTATTATGCATTTTCAATGATTAAACCTACTGTATCAATGTTATTTACGTTAGCAATGACATATTTCGGTAATTACCTTGGATGCAGTGCTTATAAACTATTTTTAAAAATGGATAAATAATCTCAGAACACCTATATTTAATATTAAGGTGTTTTTATTTTATACAATATGGCAAGAACTCAACACTATGGAATTAAATTTCCTTTTAATGTTAAAAGTGATGAAAAAACATTTGTTGATTTAGATACTACAGCAGGAGAAGGTATAAAATCACAAATTATGCATCTTATCTTTACCCCAATTGGACAAAGGATAAGAAGACCTCTTTTTGGCTCTAAACTCATACAGTTTATTTTCAATCCAAACGATAATCAGACGTATGGTGATGTCGTATCGGAAATAAAGGATATGGTAAAGAGGAATATACCTAATTGTAGTCTTGATGATATAAATGTCTATGAAATCAATGACGGTTTGGGACTTGTTGCAAGTATAAAATACAGCGTGAGTGAAAATGGTGGTACAACCCAATATCAAATAATGACTAATTTGTAATTAAAATGCCGGACATATATTATACAGAGAAAGTAAAACATAATGAATACGCTGAATGGGGACGTGACCCAGCAAACACCCCCTATAAAAGTGGTTATACGTTTGTGGGATGGAAATACAAAGGTGTAATGTATTCGCCATCAGAGTATGCACAAATTAATCCGTTTGGACCGATTACGGAGGATTTGAATATTTCTGCCGTATGGAGAGAAGGACAAACAGGCGTAAGGGTTACATTTAATGTTGCAAGAAATAACGGTATATGGGTTGATAATCAATCAACGAGTGATTATGTTGTACAAACAGACGGTAATATACAATTGACTGCTGATAGGGCTGCAATAAGCCAACATCCGTCTGAATCAGGATTTGTTGGATGGAGTACAGACCCAACAGCAGAATATGGTCAAGACACGTTTGAAGTTGGCGAAAACGATACCACCGTGTATGCCATTTTTAAAGAAGGTGAAACATCAGAGGTAATTGAATTAGAGTTTAATGTTGATGGTGAAATAGCGCAATTTGCAACTGGACCGTCACTTAGGAAAGTGGCAACTGAAACCAAAAGGACATTAAAGGCATTAGCAGGTAGAGCAATAAGTTATCAACCTGCTGCTTTGAAGCCATCGGATGAAGTATCAGGATATGAAGCAATAGTACCGGATGGCGTTAGTGCATCGGTTGATAATACAAAAAATACAGTTACAGCATCAAAGTCTTTAAGTTTGGTGTCAAAACTTAAAGATGAAGTTCATTTATTTCCCGTCGTTTGGGAAGACAGTGTGCTATATGGTGCAAAAGTTGTTTTTAGAGTCAGTGGTATTGATGATGACGATGAACTAGATTGGATTTGGGCTGATGGAACAACAGAAGACCATGAAATTATAACATACCCTAATATTTACGTTAAATATGATAGTTCAAAGGTGTTTTTTAATGGTAAAGAAGAACCGGGCTTTATAACTAGTTTTGTTGGTTGGAGGTGTTATAAATGGTGTTCATGTGTTTCAGATAGTGGTGAAAGTTTACGTCTTATATCATTACCGCCAAATAATGAACCTATTGTAATGATTCCTAACTGGTTAAGAATACCGGGTGGAAGACAAGTTTGTTTCCAACTTGATAGTAAAAGTTCATGGGCTACTGGAACAGGAAGTAGAGATGATTATTATGTTGCTATTGTAAATGGCAAAGCAACATGTGATAAAGAAATAACTTACGTTATTGAATCCGGTAAAACGGCAACCTTTAAGGGTTGGAAATGTTATAAAGGTTCTTGGGGTGTCACATTTGAAGGACTTAACACTGTTGTAACTACACATTCTTGTATAGTTCGTCCTGTTTGGGAAATAACTTAAGAATAATTTTGTAAAAAATTAATTAAATAATATGGCAGAGAATAGGATACAGTATTCAGCAAGGAATTTTGATGATTTTAGAAAGGCGTTATTGGATATTTCTAAGAAATACTATCCAGATATAGCGGACAGTTATAACGATGCATCTGTTGGTTCATGGTTTATAGACTTGTTTGCTGATGTGGCTGATGCACTGAATTATCATATTGACAGAACATATCAGGAAACCTCAGTCAATGCAGCCGGACAGAGAAGTTCTTTGTTGAGTATTGCAAGAAATAATGGTTTAAAAGTTCCGGGAAAGAAGGCTGCTGTCGTGGAAATTGAACTTTCTTGCGAGTTGCCACTGAATGCACAAGGTAGTGCAGCAAATGGTAATTTGAGAGAAGCCGATGAGAATTATGCTCCATATGTTAAACGTGGTACATTATTTTCAACAGGACTTGTAACATTTGAATTAATTAATGACGTAGATTTTAAAGAACAGTTCGATGAAAATGGTATATCTAACAGACAGATAATACCAAATCACGATTCAAATGGTAATATAATAAGTTATACATATAAGAAATTAGGCATTGCCGTTGCCGGACAAAGTAAGGTTTACAAAAGGGTTATCTCAAACAGTGATATTAAACCTTTTATGAGTGTATTGTTGCAAGATAAGGATATTCTTGGTGTTGAAAGTATTCTTGTTAAACAAGGGACTGACTTGTCTACAAATCCTATGATAAAGGAATATAGTGTAGATAAAGAGACTTTTGATGATAAGGATGGAAAACCAATTAATAGGTATTTTGAAGTTGATAACCTTGCAGAACAATATAGGTTTGGGGTTAATGAAAACGACCCCACATGGGAAACTGAAACAACAAGTTACGCAACAACAGTTGATGGTGAACAAGTTCAGTTTGAAAAGGCTGTCCAGATAACTCATGTTGCAAAAGGACAATGGAAACGTCTTAAAAATAAGTTTACAACTGAGTTTACAGACAATAATTCACTTAAAATAACATTTGGTGCAGGACTTAAAAATCAATATGGCACAATTCCGACTGATGCAAGATTATTTACACAATATATAATGTCCAGAATGGAGGCTAATGATTATATGGGTGTATTACCTGAGCCGAATACGACAATGTATATACTTTACAGAGTTGGTGGTGGAGAACAGAGTAATATTGCAAAAGATACACTTACAAATATAATCAATTTAAGTATGACGATTGACGGTAACTGTGATGATGGTGAGGATTCAAAAAAGAAACGTAACGTTAAAAATTCATTAAAGGTTACTAATACGACACCTTCTTATGGTGGTAAGGATGAACCATCAGATGAGGAACTTAGACAGTTAATCAAATACAATTCTGCTGCCAAGAATCGTTGTGTTACGCTACATGATTATGTTGCGAGGATAAATGAATTACCTGCAAAATACGGTACACCATTCCGTTGTGGTGTAATTGAGGAAAACAATAAGGTTGTAATATATACGCTTGGTCTTGATTCCGAAGGACACTTAGAACCTAAATTATCTGAATATGTTGCAAATAATATAAAGGAATATCTGTCAATGTATAGGATGATTAATGACTTTGTTGAAATACGTTCCGGTAAAGTTATAAACGTTTCATTTGAAGTTGATATTTTCGTTGACAAATCATATGAAAAATCTGAAGTAGTTAAGAGGGTTATCGAAAAAATAACTGAATATATGGACATACGTAATCACTTAATGGGCGATGAGTATTTCATTGGTGATTTGGAGAAAGAGATTTCAAAACTTGATGGTGTTAAGAACCTTATTGAGTTAAGGGTTTACAATAAAGTTGGTAACGGTTATTCGACTGATGAAACAACACAACAACTGATTGACCCGAATGATTGCTGCTATGATGAGTATGGCGAAGGAAGTAGTAATTTTGATGGAAGAATAGACCTTAAAGCAAGTGACAAGATTTTATTCACTGAGGCAAACAGTCTATTGGAAATCAAATATCCTAACCGTGATATAAGGGTTAATGTACGCCAAAGATAGTCAATACTATTTTTTAGTTTTACAACACTCTGTTCATAGGAATAGAGTGTTTTTTTATTGAATAAAAATCATATTTTACCTATTTTTATATTAAAATTATATATAATGTCTTGTAATTGTAAAAATAAAGCAAAGAAAATGGCGAAATATTCTGAAGACATTGTGAATGACGATGCCAAAAAGATTAAGAATCCATTTTTGAAAATATTAGAGATTTTATTGCAAATTTGTTTTGGAATTTTCTGTGGTATTGTAATTATTATTATGATAGTGCCAATGTTGTTATACATTATCGGCTGTCTTATCACCGGTAAAGAGGCACATTTCAAGATTAGAAACATTTTTAAAAAGAAAAAATAAACCGTTTTTAAGCACGTTTAATGGCAGAGGGTTATAAATCTTACAGAATAAGAACAAAAGTCGGTCAGGATGCCCCAAATGTGGTAAATGTACACCTTGACCAAACATATGACGAGTTTCAAATTCTATCATTGAAGATAGACCAAAAAAATAGTTACAATTTATATCAATCGGATAAAGGTATCATCGTTGGTCGTGTATTGGCCAATGGTGGTGTCGGTGTGTCAAACGCCAAGGTTTCAATCTTTATTGAAACTGATGATGCAATGAGTTTGGATAAACATATCATATATCCTTATTCATCTGTTAATGATATTAATGATGATAGAGTAAGATACAATCTCCTGCCGGATTATGTAGATGAAACTTGCCATCAGAATGTCGGTACATTCCCAAATAAGAGATACGTGCTTGATAATGATGATGTTATTGAGGTTTTTGATAGGTTTTGGAAATATACAACTGTAACGAATACTGCCGGTGACTATATGCTTTATGGAATACCAACAGGTAATCACACTCTTCATATGGATGTTGACTTATCTGATATTGGTTTGTTAAGTCAGAAGCCGCGTGACCTTGCTTATAAAGGGTTTAATATTAACTTATTTGAAAGTCCAACAAAATTCAAACAAGATACTAACCTTAATAGCCTTGCCCAAATTAAAACACAAGATATTGGTGTATTTGTCTATCCTTTCTGGGGCGACAGCACCGATAATCCAAATAATATTGCTGTAACACGTTGTGATATACAGATTGACTATAAATTTGAACCTACTTGTGTATTTATTGGCTGTATCATAACTGATACCGGTAGTAATGCAATCGGTAAGAACTGTGCCGGTACTGATAATGTAGGTAAAATGTCAGACTTGGTTTCCGGAGAAGGTTCAATTGAAATGATTCGTAAGACCATTGATAACAAGGTTGAGGAATTTCAGATTAAAGGAAACCGTGTAATTGACGGTGATGGTGTATGGTGCTATCAGATACCAATGAATCTTGACTATGTAATGACGGATGAATTTGGTAATCTTGTACCGACGGATAATCCTGATAAGGGTATTCCTACAAGGACACGTGTAAGGTTTAGGGTTTCGTTGGATGACCCACCCAGTGATAATACTGCACGTAAGAGATGTAAATATCTTGTACCTAACAACCCAAGATTGGATGAAGAGAGATTTCCTGTATTTACTGCTGATGAAATGCATGAACCTGACTATGAATTTGGTAGTAATACAAGGGAAGAGAGTTTCTGTGACTTGTTTTGGAATAAAGTCTATACAGTTAAGAACTATATTCCTAGAATACAGAAAAATACAAAGATTACTAATAGAAAGCACACTGGTATAAAGTTGATAAATCATTACGGTGATAATAATCCTATGCCGTATAATAATTTGAGTGTCAAATTGTCATTCACATACAGATTTATATGTGTTCTTACGAAGATATTCATTTTATTGGTTGGATTTTTGAACAATATAATTACAATACTTGGTGCAATACCTTGTAAGATTGCGGATTTCTTCAGAAGTATTGCTGATTTCTTTGATTTTAGTATCGGCTTTGGCATAAGACCTTTAAGACCGGTTGCAAAAATGTTTGAGGCTGTTGCAAAGGTTTTCGACTTATTGACACCGCCTTGTATTGCAATTTCTTCTGAATTCTGTACTGGTGATGTTACGCATGCATATACATTCTATCCCGGATGTGGTAGAAAGGGTTTGGCTAATGTAATAGGGGCATTGGCGGATTGTGTGTGGGAAAGAACACAAGAAAGACACTATGATGATATGCGTGATGTAAAACAAGAGGATAAAACAGAACCTATAAATAATGACTCAGAATTGTATAATTGCGTCGAATCACAATTGGCAGAAGATAATGATGCAACATCTTTCAATTTCCAAAATGACTGGATAAATGGTACACTTTATTCTCCATTATGGTATAGGAAGATAACACCAAAGAGAAGTTTCTTGTTTGGGTTGTTTAAACGTAGTGCGAAAGATGAGTGGTGTTCTGCTGACCATGCATACAATGGATTGGTGAGAATTTTCCACCCTTGTGCAGTTAAGCGTGACGGAACCGCAACTTATACAACACATGATGGTAAATCTGAGCAAGCAAAATATATGAGTGGAAGTCCTGGATGTAGTGATGATTGCCATGAAAATAAGACAATCATTGGACTTAACAATGGTGTTATAAGAACTAAACAGACCATGTTAGGACAGACCGTATATTATTATAAACCTGTTGAATTTGAGGTTATTAAACAAGAAGGAGATGGCTTAAGAACAGAAGACAATAATAATGGTGCTTTAAAACTTCTTTTTGCTACTGATATCGTATTGCTTGGCAGTCTTAATGATTGTGACTTAAACGGTGTTCCACAATTCTTTAAATCCCTTGAATCAAGTACATACAAATTACCACCTAACATGTTGTTTACAGACAATAACATGGTTCAGAGTTTCAATGAAGACGGCACTATATCAACTCGTTTTGACCAAGTTAGCACAAGTGAAATGACTGGAAATGACTGGGGTAATAGCAATGACGATATGTGTGGTGAACCTGATGGCGGTTTATTCTATGACATTGGTTGTTCTTCAATTGAAATGATACCTAAATCATGCATTAACCTTTTAAGAATATGTGAATTTGGTGTTTCATTGGATGAAACCAAACAAGTACCTAATTTGGCAAATGTTGAGGAATCTGGTGATAATGCGTTTGAAACATTGGTACCTGATGGTTTTATTTCAAAGGACGAACTGTATAATGATAATGAACGTAGTATGTTTGCTACGATGAACGGTAATGATTTATTAACAAAATTGAATACAGAAAATGGTTTGAAAGAATATGATTTCAGACATTTGTATGTTGATAATTTTGATAATTCATTGTTTGCCGAAATGTCTTTAAGACAGAAGAAATGTTCAGAATATACCTATACAAATAACTGGAACCTTGAAAGTTTCAGTGCCGGATACTATGATTTTAGAATGGGTAAAAGACCTTATTTCTATGATAAAGAAAATAGATTCCCAAGATATGAAAATTCATTCTATTTTTATTTTGGTCTAAAAGTTGGAAAGACCGCTATTGATAAGTTTAATAGTCAATTCTTTGCTGAATGTTATAATTCAGAAGATGCAGTAAGTCCTATACGTGTTGAAGTTAAAGGTAATTCATGGTGTTCTGAGATTAAAGATGACGAAGGTTTCAATGCAAATAATGACGGTTTCGTTAAAATTGACCTTTCTGATATATCGTTGCCTTGTGACATTTTGATACAAGATGTAAATAATGGCGACTTTGAATTTGTTGTTAACGATATTAATGATGAAAAAATCATAATTGCAAATGATACTATTGCCGAAGAATATGAGGATACACACAAACAGATATGTATGACAAGGAAAACAGATGGCAGAAGAATATGTTCATTTGATAATAGCAAATATACAATGACTGTTACTGATTCAGATGGTGAGATAATTACAGTGGATTTTGAATTATTTGCACCTTATCTTAAGTATGATGTTGAACAGACTAATTTCAAAAAACCTGAAAATATCCTTTTGAACACGTTTAATAATGATAGAGTCGAAATTGCTAAAGACAGAACCAATGCAGGTTCAGCCGGTTTTGAATATACACGTGGAATTGGTGGAACTATTGCCATTTATAATATTGTAGATGGCTTTAGTGGTGATGATTTACCATCCTATAATATTGATATAGTTTCCGCTAATAAAATAGAAGGGTTTGAAAGTGACATTGAAGGAAAATTCAGATTAAAAATAGAAGTACGTTCAACCGGAATCGGTGAATCTTCTGATTATTGGGTTAATAGTAGTAATAAAAATCCATTTATCTTTGGTGTTCCAAAAGGTGATGAGCGTTATAAGATTACTATTACACAATATTGTGCATGGACAGATGGTAAATATTACCCAACTAATAACAAATATTACCACACAGTTTACATAGGTGATATGATACCTTATAAATTATATATAGGAAATGTCGTTGACTATGATGTAATCAGCCATTGGGGAACCGGCTATGAATTAGATAACAGTATCACTAGTAGAAATATATTCAATAAATATAGGGTCAACCTTAGTGGAAACGGTACGTATTTTGATAAAACTAAGTTCAATGAGAACTGGCTTCATATTTCTGATTATGACGGCACAGGTGCTGATGGAAAGCCACGTTATTATTGGGATAGACTTGTCTCGTATCAGAAATGTCTTAAAAAGATAAATAATGATTTGAAAAACGGTAATTCAAATACATATTTTACATTTAGAACTGTCAATGATTTTAGTCAAATTATAAGAGGCCAAAATGTTAAAATAGATGGTAATATACTTTATTTGGAAGGCATTTTACTTAATAAGGATTTGAATAAATTTATAGGGAAGTTAACTAATGATATTGATACTTTAAAAAATAATTCAACCGGAAATATAAACATTGAACAAGAAGATGCTATAAATATAATGGAAGATATTATTCAGATGTGTGAGAAAATTATGGAAATAAAGGAAGAGTTTATCACACAAATGAAAATTTGTTTCTGGTTAACATGTCCAGAAGAGAGTAAAACAATCACATTTAGAGCAACAACCGATGATATGCCGGTAGGATTCTATATTGCACATCGTTCTGAGCGTTCATCCGATAATGGGAATTATAATGTATTGGAATATAACGAAAAAGGCCAATTGTATTTCTCTTTTAATGAGGAAAGAAGAATTACCGATATTACAATACCATCATTAACTATAAGAAGTAGTGAAAACTTCGGTATTGATTCTATTTCATTTAGAAATGAAAATGACAAACAGAAATACATAGTTAAAGATGAGGTATCATTGGGATTGGATAATAAGTGTGGATTTGATTTAAGCAATAGACAGAAGTATGCTTTCTTTGTCGGCGTTATGAATTCTGCCGAACAGGTTAGAAAAAATCCAAATGACCGTAATGATTATGAAATGATTCCAAATGGTGATTCGATACCGACTGGTATAAAGGGTAGTGATTGGTTTACACCACAAACAAAAAAATTATTCGGTTTCCATGTGTTAGATAAGATTATGAATGTAAATTACATTTCATGGGCCTATATTGACGGAATACCATATTTTAAGCCGAATGAAACTGCCAAAAATGGGCGTACTGTTATTTCAAATGGATTTTTTGCTGCTAACATGTATAATGGTGTTGCAAAAAGTGTTGATGACAATACATTAACAGAATTTGAAACAAAAAATGTTGGAAGATATGGTATGGAAATTATTACACCACGTAATGTTGGTGAAAGAATTAATAATGAGGATTCAATGCCGACTGAACGTTATATAAGTGGTTCTACAAATGCCCCAAGGGTTTATTTTAATTGGAGGGATTACACTATTGATAATATATTCGAATCAACAGTTTCAGAAGGTGGAAAGACTGCACAGTATGTCCCTCTTTTACCGGTTTCAACAACTATTGAAATAGAGGATTCTTCATATTGCAATATATCAGAAGAAATATCAAGTGATATGAAGTTTACTTTGTCAGATGATTCAGTTAATAATTGTAAGGATAGAAGTCAGAATGTCATACATGTAACAGCAAATGGTTCTGGTGAAGTTGTATATTTTGTATTTGGTGTTTCCGACACACAACCTTATCCATTAAATGCTTTTAATTTGCCGACAACTCCAACAGGAGATACAGAATATGATGAAGAAAATAATGGATGGTTTAATACCATGACTAAAGAAATAAAGAAAGGCGATATATTTAGTGAGAATGATGACACATATAAGATTTTTGGCATTTCAAACACTAAAGAAGTGTTTATTTCACGAGCATTAAAAATACCAATTGGCTCTGAAAATCAATATGTTCCAGCCTTTGGAACTGAATTACAGAATGAAAATGGTGAAAACGTAACAGTATGTGAATATTTTAATATTGAGTGTGATGATGAAGATTTAAAGAAATTTTATAATGGTGCAACGGTTGGAACGACCGGTGTGTTTAAAAATGGTCAAACTTCGATAAGAATCAAATTACCCTTAGTTGGCTATCAAACAGTCACATACACAAGTGATTTCAGCGGTGATATGTACATAGTTGCTGTAACTGAAAATAATTGTCGTGCAATTTCGCCCGTATATTCACTTGCCGATGTATATGCAAGTGTCGTTATAGGTCTGGTACACACGAAAGTCATTAAGTCTTCAAGCGGAGGTGGTGGCGACGATACACCGGAAAACAATAATAAAAACGCCGAACAGACACGTAGTTTAAGTAGAGCCGCCGGAACAAGAGCAGAAGGTGATGATTCCGGTGATGGCGGAGAATCAGGTGAAAAAACCGAAACTGAAATTAAGGATGCAAATGCCGTTGGCTTCTACGTGACAAATGCAATACCAATGAAAGATGGCAAGAATATTATGGATGAGTTGTGCTATGAAGGCGATGACCGCACATTTGAAGGCATATATTATTTTAATTATTTTGACTATGAACTCCATGCTATTTGCGAACTTGACCCACTTCATGTCGTAGAAGATACTGCTATAATATCGGCGGCTAATAATAAATGTGATAAAAATATCATGTTTGTTAATGTAGATGATGATACTTATGAAATTATTGAATCATATATACAGAATGATAGAGGTAAAGATTGTTCGTCTGGCATATTCAATCCTAAACAAATGTTAAGAAATGCGTTGAGTAATGTTACAACCGTCGAACTTAGGGATGTAACCGGTTTAAGACATATTGCTTGCATCAGTGCTAATTGTTATGATATGTACAAAGATGAATGGAATGCAATATCATATAGACCGAATGGTGGGTATTGGTACAATAAAGCAATGCCTGATGATACAAGTGATACATCAATAAAAACAAAATATCTTTCAACAAATAGTAGAAAAAATTATGGTGTTTATAGTTTATTTGGTGTGCCTTGCCCTACTGAGGAAATGAAAAATGCTGGTACTAGATTTGGTGGATGGTATGAAATTGATAATGAAGAAGAAATTATTCAATATAAAGAGTTTGAAAATTATGAATGTGATTATGAATATACTGAAGATGAAACAAGCCCTGATTGGGTAGAAAATAAAAATAAAGAACCTAAAATTTATGTGGCAAAATGGATTACACCATTATAATCAGATGGCTTGCAAATGAAAGTAGTTATGACTATTCCGACGTAGAGGGGGAACCGACTGAATGTACTATGGGTTCTTATGCTCAACAAGCAATAACATTTAGGCATCAATTTAAGCAAAATGCTTAAAAGAAAATAGTTTTAAAAATATTTAAAAATATGGCAGAAGAAGTTTTACATATTGAAGAAGTTTATGATGGCGATTTTGCAACATGGCCTTGGAAAACAGGTGACGATGGTTATAAAGAACCAACATTACCCGGTTGTGTTTTTGTTGGGTGGGAATTTAATGGCACTGTATATCGCCCACCTTATAATGCATCAAATAATCCTTTTGGAGAAATATATGAGGATACTGACATTAATGCTGTATTTGGCACGTTTGATTGTCATGCAGACACAAACCACTCTATAATAGGCGGTGATGGCGATAGTGATGAGGAATTGACAGAATTAGTATTCTGGGCTGATTCTAATGGTGATGCTACTATTACAGATGGCGTAACGATAGAGGATGTACCACTTGCTGATGGTATGCTTCCAATAGTTTTTGAAGATAAAGGTACTTCTGTTATAAACGGAAAAAATGTTAAGAAAATTAAAGTTATTGCAAATGACTTGAATGATAACCGTTATTACAGATTTAAAGCTGTATATCAAGGTCTGGAATCATCAATAGTTGAAATAAGACAAATTGGCGCAAGTCAAATATTATTACCACCATTCGATTACTTAACATTTACATATAGTTGGGGTGATAATGACGGTATAGACCTTGATAGTGCCACATATGTAAGGAATTCACATATACCAATAGAAAGTGCTCCGGGCACAACACTTGATGACTATTTTGTAGGGTATAATGGAATTGATTACAACGATGTAAGTGATGAAGTTAAAACGGAAGTCAGACAATATATGGAATACGGAGGTGATAATTTTATATCAGGCGATGAGGGTGCTATGATTAACTGGAAGAAAATATGTGATAGAGATTACATATCACAAGGCATAAATACATTATATCTTGACATATATGCAAACTGGTATCATTATAAAGGTGATGGCAATATGTCAATTTCATTTAAAACTTATAAAGGAAATGACGGTTTAGTTAAGAGTGGTTATATTTTTGTTCCTCAAGGTGATACCGTACAAGTTTCTGATACTGTTTTATCAGGAATTAATGTATATTCAACAAGTAGTTCAAATAGGTTTGATATTAAGAACCATTATTCTAAGGTTGCTACGGTTGAATATGATATAAGGTCAAAACAGGCTGTTACAATTCCGGCCACTACAAGAAGTGGTAGAGAGGTTATTATGAGTATAATACAAGATGGTGAAATTTTTACTGATATACACAAAGAAGTTGTTGAACTTAGAGATATAACAATTGGTAGAAGTTCTAGAAGTGGAACACTTGTATTATCCAATTATAAGGAAAAAATTGATGGCGAAGAAACAATATACGATTTTGAAAATGGTGTAGATAAAGATGATGAGTTTACAAGTACTGAATATTCAATTTCAGATGGCGGTAAGACAATTACAGTAAATTGGACTGTTTCTGAAAATAATACCGATGGTATAAGATTTCCTAAATTTAGAGTCTATACAAAACCATCTATTGCTTATCCTAGTGATAGTAGACATGCTTTTGAATTTACAATAATACAGACAGCAGATGAATAATATACAGATTAGGTTAGGACATACAGATTCTGTAAATTCAGTAGACAGACAGAATTTCTTAGACGTAGAACTTAAAAACACGTCTAAGTTATCTCATTTTACTGATATTAAAGCAACGATAGACCAATATGAACAGTTTAATACGGAGAGGGAAAACTGTAATAAATATCGTTTAATATTAACCATCAATCCGTATTGTACAAACGTATTATTCAATCCGTTTACTGAAATTGTGTATGCGGAGGGAGCAATTCAAAATGGTTCATTTGATGGGTGTGAAGCAATTGTTAATGGTGATACTTTCAAGGATACGGATAAGGATTATGCTAAACAATTAAATAAAGTTTATGGCAGTACGCAACCAAATCGTGTTCAAATGGTGATGAACACTGAATATTCAAGACCGGGTTGTGCTAAGGATAGTGTGGATAAGAATGGAAGAAAAATAACTGATGAGAATTATGTGTATCATCCGGGTTATGATATATTCAATAATCATATATTGAGAAACAAATCTTTTAAGATTGTAAATAAGTTAAAAGGAAACGACAACGACGAACCGTTTTTTAACACTATTGCAGATAAAATGCGTTATGCAGATGGTGAACAGGTGGAGTATCGAAGAAGGGAAAGTTTAGAGGATGATATATCGAGAAATGATAAACACTTATATGATTATGCTGACATAGTACAATTTTCAAATGGTGATGCAATTAATGCTAATCTCACTGAAGAGAATGGTTGGTATGGTTTTATAAACACTTCAACAATACAGTCACGTGACAGTAAGAATGATTTTGATGAGTTGAATATTGGCCGTGTGTTAAATAACCGTAAATCATGTGAATTTATTGATATGTATCCTGATAGGACATTATACTCATTTAATCCTAAGTATAATAAATACCAACATCGTGAGGAATATAATTGGGAAGTAATTCTTACATATCCGTATAAAAACGTTGTTGCTGATAAGGATAACAATGATTACAAGGTCGTAAAAGATGGTGAATGCAATGGGTTGTTAATCCTTTCTGCCGTTAAGACCATGAGTCCAAGCAATGAAACAATAATTTTGTTTAGATGCATGACTAAACATGGACTTAAACGTGGTGATACTGTTAGGTTCTATTATATAAAAAAAGAAGGTGAAAGTAAAAAATGGCAACAGTATGAAAAGAATTTCATAGTGAGAAATGTCGGTAATTTGGATAATGAACAGAAGGAGTATTATTTTTATATAAATGATATGGATTTTATACGTTTGTTACCGGGTGATGGTTCACTTGATGATACATCCGATAATGAACTTATTGTTGACGATACCTATGAATATCGTTTTGCAAGAATAGTCGGAAATGTTCCTTCAAGATACTATATAAGGGTTTTCAAGAAATTGCCTAATTTCAAATATGCTGAAAAGAAGTTCCCAACAGACGGAAGTATGACAATTGATGAATATATCAATAATAATGCGAAGTACCCAAAGAATTTTCCAAATCAAGAAAAAAAGGAAAAAATGGTACTTTACGATAAGGAACAATATAAATTAGCCTTTGAGTCAACAATTTACAATGATGATAGTACACAGATAGTTTTTACTGATACTATTGATATTGATAATCTTGTCGATAGTCGTGGTTGTCCATTGACAGAGATTTATGCTACAATTGTTAAGACAAATTACGGCCATGACATGTGGTATGGAACGAATGGTCAGTCGGTCATAAGATTTAGCCCAAGTGTAGAGTTTTCACATTGTTTTGGGCCGGTATCTGAGGGTTTACAATTTTCACAGAAGAAGATAGAAACCGAATATACAAGGACAAATAGGGAAAATTGCGGTGATGTATGTATGATAACCAATGATTCAGATATTCCATATAATAATAATGTAACAATTAACTCGAATGATGAATTTTTGGGTGATATAGTTGAATTTAATCCCAACGAATGCATTGAAAAATCATTACAATTCTTTATGCACCGTTTTAATACGGTTCAGAGGGAGTTGAATGATGGAAGACTTTTCAGATGGAATGAAATATGGTCAGACGATTGGGATGCAGACCCAAGTAATACAGAACATGTTATAACTGATAACGGTGATTTTCCTTTTTCCGTTACTGAAGAGACTCTTGATGATGAAACTGTGACTCAACGCCGTGAGGGTTATTTCTATCAACCGCATTATCGTATTCCTTTAAGGGAATTTGGTGCTATTATACAAGACCAACACTATGATGTTAATATCAATAAGATAGAACCGGTGCAGGCGGATGCCATTTATTTGAAGATAGTCACGAAAACAAGGAGTGGTGTCAATAAGGGTGATATTATTTATCTTTTTGATGATAAGAATAACAAAGTATATGACTTTATTGTTACATATGTCGAAAATAAGATTTCATTCTACGTAATGCCGTATGTAAAAGAGGGCAATCCTTGGCAGATTTTCAATTCAAAGAGTCAATTAAACTGGTTAGATATATGTAATTTGGCCGTTCCTAATGATGACGGTGAAATAAAACTTTATTTCAGAATAAAGAATGAGGAAATACCACCTTATGCTGAAAAAGTTGGTAAAAACAAGTATTTGTGGCGTGAAGTTTTAAAGTCTGGTAATATGGATGTAAAGAATTTGCCGGAATATGCATATTCAAACAATGCATTTTACATATCTAATGAAATAAATTTCTTTTTGAAGAGGCAAGACCCACAAGGTTGGAATAATCTTTATTATAAGAATGGTTTCCCTAATGATATTCCGGGAAATATCAAGAAAGAATCTAATTATATCTATAAGGAAGAGAAAGAAGTCATATGTTAAAATATCAGTTAAATACACGATTCATCAGAAATGACATGGTTCCGATTGAATTATACGATTATTCAAGTGACGAACTGCTTGGTGATGAATTTAAGGATAAAATGTTGCTTACTTGCTATTCAGATGGAGAATTGACTTTTGGTAAGGATGCAAGTATAATGGCGATGTATGAACAATATATGGTCAATGACAATTTTATTTCTTCCACGGCATATAATTTTAATACTATTTATCATCCTTATGGTTTAAACAAAGAAAACCGTTCATTTTCAATCATTTATGACAAATATTTCGACCTTGAAGTTGAGAGAACAAGTGTTACTACTGAATTAGTAGATGGTCAAACAGAACCACAAAAAACATGGTGGTATATATGGTTTAAGGGTAGTCATTTATTTGATGTAAGTGGCGGTAACACATATACATTGTATCTTACGTTTGACGGTCCTAATGGGTATAATGAAGATGAACCTTTTAAATTAGAAGTTAATAGTTCAACATTTGTAACGAGTTCTATACTTAGATTTTCTTATGAAGATGTCTTGGATAAGATTGAACTTAATGGTGTTAAACTTGAAGATGTTATTTTCTATAAAGAAGATGGACAAACAGTTAGTGATGTATCGAGAGTAAAATTTTTCCGTGACAATTTTGTATTTACCATCGGCATGTTCCAATTGTTTCTTGATAGGGCAATGGCAACGATTTCTTTACCGATTGAACAGAAATTTGCCAATGACTTATATCAGGATGACAATATACGTGAACATTTTACAAATGCTGAAATCAAAAAGTCCATTAATAAGATAACTGAAATGGAAAAGGATGTATATCATCCGGTAATATGGGAAACAAAAAGCGACGAAAATCATGGCTCTGTAAAGAATGAAGTGTATAAAATAAGATTTAATCTTCATTTTAGAACACATAGAGGTGACGATTGGCTTGCTGATGCAGATGGTTTCTGGAATGGTGTCGATGCTAAAGACTCTAACAGTTTGACATTCATTAATGATTATTTTACTTATACTAGCCAAGAAAAACAATCAGATTTATTGACATATCTTAATTTTAGTAATAAGGATGTAAGGTTTCAGAAGAATAAACTTAAGAAATCATTCCTCAGAGTTATGTTTTTTGATTCACTAAATCCGGCCAATCAGAATATGCTTGCATATTACACTGTATTCATGAATAGCGGTGAATGTTTTAGCAAATACGCAAGATATATTGAGTCCGATGGTTATAAAAAAATAGATAAAGACCCGGATAATGATGGTAAATATGACAATGCCAAAACAGACTTAGTAGGAATAAGAGTTGATAGAGAGCCAACCTATACAGCAAAGAGAAAAAATATCACTTCAAGTACGGATGTCGATGATATTGAGGAAGTTAGATTAAGTTCTCAGTTTGTCGTAGAGGATAAATATACGTCTGATGCTTCGAGTGAGGGTTTCTATCTTTATCTGTGGAAAGATAATTTCTTAGGTACATATCCTCAGAATATATACATGAAAGTGGAGTTTAACCATGCAGGATATGGAAGAACTATTCCGTTTATGTGTCCGTTTAAAGACCCAACTAAGAATGAGGGTAGCGGTTTCAAGTCATTTAGTGAAATATTAAATGATTGGTCTAGTGATGATACCAAATATGGTATAGTAAAATATTCAAAGTATTCATACATACATTTTAAGTATAAGTATGATAAGATAAGTGAAAGGCACGTATATTATCTTGATGATGAGTTTTATGGAACTGAACCGAATATCGGTGGGGTATATTTCGATGATAATGCTATAACAATAAACTTATATGAAGCGAAGATAGTTTAAATGAGTAAGATACAGAAAACAATATGCAGAGAGGAACTGAAGTCACGTATTCCGGGATTGTTTGCCTATATAGAGGAAAATGATGCCGGCGAATTTAAACTTCATAAAGCAACAGACTCATTAAATGGTTGTCATGGTAAGATTATCGAAAATATGGTTGTCAACGCTTCATTAAAGGTCAATGGTGAAGACATAATAACGAGTGGTAATGTGTATTCATACAGAACAATTATGAATGCTTATTATCAATATAAGAATGACAAGGATGTGGTCATTAATAATGAATCATTTTTTAAATTCGTTGATGATGCCATTGGAAAGGTAGAGATAGATTTCAATGCACTTGGTTTGGATGAAGAAAATAATGACATGGTTCCACATTATATCTATTTGGCAAATGCAAGAAATCTGTTTAACCAATATTCAAAACTGAAAATTGTATATGATTATTATACAGGTGGTAGCGATTCTTTTGATATTAATACATTGGAAAGTGATATTTGCTGCTTATGTGCAAAATACAGAAGAATGGGTGGCACTATAATGTATAATAAATTATGGGAATTAATTTCTGAGGCCGAAGCTGTTGCAACGACATATTATGGCTATGTGGCAAATAATGATAATTTAACTTTAAACTTGAACGTGTCATTGAAACAGTCAATTCACGATATAGGTTATCTTTCATGTTACTTACATGAATGGGTTGGTGGTGAAGAACATTTTAAAGATGAATTGTACACCTACAATGGGCGTACATATATATGTAAAGAGGATAACCACGATAAATATAATGAAGAATTGATGATGTTTGAATTTGATGAAAGTAAATTTGACCTTTACAGTCAAGGGCCTAAAATTAAGTCTGATACTGAAACCGTAGATGACTATACGATAAATGGTTCTGCTGATAGCAAGTTAAAATCATTGAGAAAATATAAGAATTATATAAACGGTGAGGATAAAGAGGAAAAACCAAATGATGACGAGGATTGGCTTTATTTCTATCGTAAGGGGGTCGTTATTAATTACACAACCGTTACCGATAATTCTGGAAACATAGCCGATATAGATAAACTTGCCGAAGGAAAATTAGAGCCTGCTACTTCTGTTGATAAACTTGCTGCATACGGTAATGTTATTACTGATATAAAAGTAAACAAGAATATTAGGAAAATAACATTTGAGTATTACATAAATGCACATTTAAAGGCTACGACCATGAAAAATCCAATCGATTTCGATGATGATGGAAATCCGCTTTATAAATTTGACGGTTTTTACTTTGATGAAGCAGATAAATATCATGGTGTAAAATATACTGAGACATATACATACGATGAAGGTGGAGAATTGGATAAACTTGTCAATGGTCAAGATACTATAACATTTGACAATTATGTAAATGATATTGACGATAGTATAACAACATATAATAAATATCCATTTAGACTAACTGATTCAATTGTTTATTATAACAAGGAATTGCCTACGCAAATTGTTAGTATTCCGTTTATAAAAAGTGATTATGAAACCACTATAAAAAACGAAACTGACTATTTATTTGCAGAGACGTTTAAGACGGACTATTTGGGTGATATAACTTATAAGCCAACTGTTAATAATAATGTACGTATAGACAGAGGTAATTATTCAGCGTTTGAAAGACATTTGAAACTTGCTGAAGTAAAAACGTTAAATGACCTTGCCGAGTATTCTAATGGTTCGTTTTTTAATGTACAGAAAGTGAATTAAAGTTTGAAAACAACGCAATTATAACATAAATTGATAGATATGCATATTAAGGTAAATGAATAGTACATATGGAATTGTAAAAGCTAGTTTGATAGACCCTGCGCAAGATGCACAGGTGTTTTATCATTATAGGCCGTCAAGAAGCAGCCAAGACGCTTCTTTTGAAAATTTCAAAGAAATCAAGGATGTTTCATCAATTTTCACAAACTCTAAGTTAGAGACTGATGAAAGTGATAAACGTTTACCTGGTATGTATAATCTTAATTTACCCGTATCGATATTTGGTAAAAAGGGTATTTACACGATTTACATAAAACCGAAAGAGTTTTCATGTACAATTAAAGATGTCGGCTCATTGTCGGCATATCCTGATGTAAAGGGAATTGTCATAGACATGGATAGTGTTGAAAACCGTTCTATGTTTGATACTGATAAACTTGTTGGCTATCGTGTCGAATATTTTGAATATAATAACAGTAATGGTTTGGAAAGACAAGATTATTATAGGTTAATTACAAGTAATAATATGTGTGAACCGGTTTCACAGAACCTTACTTCTGCAAATACAAATTCAAATGGATATCGTTTTAATGGAAGCGGTAGTTTATGCTTTATAACGCTTACACCATCTACAAGTCCTAGTTTTAAGAGTAATTCCAAACCATATATAGGTACACCAAATCAGAAAATAGTCATCACCAATACTAAGTTCGACCCGGTAATGATTGAACTTGAAATGGTTGACCATGATATTGAGACACTTAGCGTAATGGCCGAGGGTAATATGATAAGAAATATGGATAAGGGTATCGTATCCTATTATAACTTTAATAATGAGATTTACAAACAGTATGAGTTCTCAACTATTAAGGATAATTACACTAAGAATAGTGTAGCAGAGACGAAATTTGACAGAAGTGATAATATTGACAACAGTCTTGATATAAATGATTTGATGGAAGTATAATGGCAAGATATAGCAAGATACATAGTAATTACGTTTTAAGTAAAACCCATCAAGATACCAAAAAAGGACGTATATATGTGAGAGATTGGGTTACAATCGGTGGGCAGCATCAGATTGAGAAGGGTAAAAAACCCTACTATTCTGATACTAACTTCCTTTTTACCGATAATTCATACCCATCTTACAAGAAAAAACATAACTACGGCAAGTGGGTAGCCCATTGGGATTACGAAGACGTAAAAAACAGTAAAGAAGATGTAAATATAGTAAAGGTCAATACGTCAAGTAATGATATACGCGACTTTGCTTATTATGGCTCTGCTGTAGAACTTGTTAAATCTTCTGTAACCAACATTATTAAATGGTTTCCGGCAAGAATTACATTATCAACTGAGACTGTAACTTACTTAGATAACAATCAGTACAAAGAATTATCCGGTTATAAGATTCTGAATAATCCTTTTGAGGTCGATTTTGTGCATACCCTTAGTGAAAAGGAAAAGGAAGAATACAACGTTGACCGTTTCTTGTGTGAATCATACGGAAATTTCACTTTTAACGGTTTAAATATTACATCATACACTGTTACAACATCCAATGATTACTTGTCAGGTGGTTGTATTCCAGAAAATTGGCTACCGGGAAACGGAAGAAAACCTGTATATTCAGTTTCAATCAATGGTGTAAAATTAATTGAGGCGTGGGTCATTAATTATGAAATAATTCCTTTATTTAAAACAGATAATTTATCTAATTGTGATATTAAACCTAAAAAAGAACTCCTTGATAACTATTTCAATGAAATCGATGGTTTTGAAAAGCAACTTTTGACACTTGATTCAAAACCATTGTATAAAAATTCTTTTTTAACAGCCATTGAAGGCGAATTAGACTATAAATACGTCTATCGTGATTATACATGGCCGTCAACATCAGTAGAATTTACAGTAGGAAATGAAACATTTACATATGGCATAATTGACATATCATCACAGACGTATATTGACTATGTGTCAAGTTTGATTGACATGGCAAGTGTTTTTGATGAATTGTGGTGTGATAACCTTTATAGGAATATGACACATGAATCCATCAAGAACTTTGACTGGACATACACAAGAGAATATAATGAAGGTGATGAACAAGATAACATAGACGGAGGTAATCAGATAATGAAATTACTTCGTGTCTATGGCCGTGCATTTGATGACCTCAAACACAAAGTAGATGGTATAAAATATGTCTCAAACAATACATATGACGGTTTTGTTAATCAACCAGATGCTGAAATTTCAGATAGACTTGAATTAATGGGTTGGGATGTAACGTCTACAATACCTAATTTCATTGATACTGACCAAGGATATGTTGGAAAAGGAACTGGTTATGTAATTGATAAAAGAACGTGGAATAGTCTTAGTTCTACTGAGCAAGGTAAGTATGAACTTGCTTATTATGATGTAGATACCGGTGATATTATCGGAAAATCCAAATATGACGGTCTTGATATTGAAGGAAAGAAGAAATTTAGGAACTATTATCCTCAAATGGATTTGAGTGATGAAAAAATTACTTCATCATTTATTGAAGAAAATGAATATAAATGGTTTGATGCAGTAAACAGTAATAATATCACTGCACAGAAATCAGATATTGATTTCATGAAAAGGCTGTTATTGTCTTCAAGCCGTATTTTCAATACAAAAGGTACTAAACATTCTATCGATATAGTAATGGGTATGTTTGGTTTCGGTGAAAGTGATTATACAATTACTGAAACATATTATCAAACAACCCCAATGGACTATACAGATGAAAAATATGATGAAATAGAGAATATCAATTATTATAAGAATTATCCTAAACTTTATGATGATGCTTATTCTGGTGTTCCTATTAAGGATATTTTCTTAGGTAGTAAACATGTCATCGTGCCATATTATGACCAAAGAAGAATATATGACGGTGATTTCATATTTGAAAGTCGCGGTGGATGGGCTGAGAATAATCCAAATTCAAAAGAATATACTGAAACTTTATCATATCTTCACGTTGTAAGTGATTTTAGTGATTTGTTGGATATTGACCCTAATTCATTGCATGACAAAGACATATATTATGTGGCAAACCTTTCAAGTTACAGCGAATATGTCAATACACTGCCACCTAACTTATCGCATTTCTTTGTCCTTGTGTTAAACAAAGACTATAATGGTAAATACATGCCACATTTACCAGAGTCATGGGATAATATTGACATGGGTGATATACATAATGCTGATACAAAAAGAGCAAAATACCTCGACAGTATTATATCATCAAACACCGGAAATAACCCTCATGTTGGTTACGGTACATATGATAGTGGCGTAGAATTTAAAGAATACCTTTCAAAACCTTTTAAATATGCCATTGATGAATATCTTCTTGATGAAGATTGGAAAACAAAGGCAGAGGCTTTAACATTTAATATCAGTGATGTGACGGATAATGACAAGGTTAAGAATCTTGTTAATTCCGGTGACAACACACCATATTATATTAATAGAAAATATATTAAAATTACAAATAATTTAGATAATAATTTGTATAAGGAATATTTTATGGATGTTATTGTAAAATATCTTATGCAAGTTATTCCATCTACTGCTATACTTGTATTGAAAGGTTTCGACTATGCTGAATCTGGAAGTGATGAAATAGATAGTTATGGTGATATACAAGTAACACTTTCTTATACCAATGATATTAATGCGGATGGTAGTAATACGTCGCAACCAATTTTGAACTATGTACAGACTGTACATATGAAGAATGGTTCAATTAGAAGTATATCTAATCCGGCTGGTGCAAGAATAAGTTATACGGGTGATTATGTTGGTAACGATGGCGTTGTAAGCGGTGTGTCGGCATATTCAGGTAGTGTAAAACAAGAAATATCACAGCCGAAGGTAACGGTTGAATGCAATGAATATAGTGGAGAAGCAACTGCTGTCGTTTATCAGTTAGGTAAGAAAGTAAGTGAATACGGACCATTAACTGTAAATCTTGTTTATAACGATAAGATACTGGCAAATGGCAGCGGGACTTATAGTCCAACAACATTCTCATACAGTCAGACTGTAAAATATAGTGATGGTAGTACTAGTGTTGTTACTACAGGTGGCCTTGTTGTCTTTACAAGTACAAACGGATATGTAAATCCTACAAATGGTGATGTAACTAATGTTGCACCTAACAACACATCTGGTGAAATCACAGCAGACACTATTACAGTTAGGGTTACACTTAATGGTAAGAGTGCCCTTGCATCTGCTGATATTAAGCAACTTGGTAGAACTGCATCAAATTATGGTGAAATAACTGTTACCTTGTCATATCCTAATGCTATACCTCAAGATGGTAGTGGTAGTTCAGAACCTATTTTGAATTATTCACAAGTAGTAACGTATACCGATGGAACTACCGAGACTATTACAAGTGGTGGTACTGTTTCTTATAGAAGTACTCAAAATCATGTAAATGCGACAACCGGTGTTGTATCCGGTGTTGGACCGAATACAGAAGGTGGTGATAGAGTTGCTGATAAAGTTACTGTTACTATTAAACTTAACGGTAAAACTAAGACCGCTACGGCTGATGTTATGCAATTATCGAAATCTGTTAGTGGTTATAGTAATGTAACCGTTAATTTGCTTTATCCAACCAAGATTTCATATGACGGTAGTGGTACATCTTCACCAGAATTGTCGTATTCTCAGATAATATATTATTCAGATGGTACTACAGGTTCTGTTACTACCGGTGGAACTGTTAGTTATAGCAGTACTAACCACTTAGTTGATGTAGCAAGTGGTGATGTATCAGGTGCTTCTGCAAACCCAGACCCAAATGATAGAACTGTCGATACTGTAACGGTCACTGTTGCACTTAACGGTAAAACTGGTACTGCTACAGCAAATGTTAAGCAGATTGCCGGACCTAAATATGGAGAAATAACAATAACTTCATTTGAATATCCGATTAATGTTCCTGCCGAGGGTGGTAACTCTATTCCATCATTGAATTATCAACAGACATTAATATTCCCAGATGGTACAACTGAAGTTAAGACTAATGACCCATTTGCTACGAAGTCATTCTCAAGTACGAACTATTTGGTTGATACCAATAGTGGTATTGTTACAAAGAACGAAGCAAATGATATGACATATGTTGTAACAGTTGATACGGTAACAGTTACAGTTTCCAACGGTGGAATGAGTGCAAACCGTAGTGTTATTGTTAAACAAGACGCAAAAGAACGTCCTAAACATACTGTAAGGTGGGTTGCAAAAATCATTGAGCATAATGTTAATTGGACTGATGAAATAATCGACACGTGCAAAGTGGTTTGGAAAGATAAAATAATCGACACGTGCAAAGTGGTTTGGAAAGATAAAATAATCGACACGTGCGAAGTGGTTTGGAAAGATAAAGAAGAATAATTTAAGATATGAATAGAGCGATATCGGTTGATAATATGAATCTTGTGTTTCCGGCTAATTGGATAGCCGGAGACATTTCTAATCAAGATGAATTTACTGTTTCAATTGATGGAAAATCCAAAGGTGGAGGATTCAGATATGAAACAAGTAATGATGATTGGTTTAATATTATTCTTACTGATAATACGTTCACTGTAACTGTAAAAGAAAATTTCGACATTATTGAAAGAAACGGATATATCATTATACACCATAACAAAATGATAGGCGATGATGGTGAAGTGGTTGTTAATATCAAGCAAAATGGTGTTGAATGTGATATACAAGCAAATCCGTCTGAAATAACTTTTACCTCGTTGAATTTTGAAAAAGATGAAAGAAATATTAATATTTCAGCACTTGGCGGTAATGAAAAATTCTTCGTTAAGTCATTTAAGGAATATAAACCTGTTGAAGTGACTAATGATGAAGGTACAAGTACTGTGAATAAGGTTATACAGAATGACAGAGGTATAAAGATTGAAAAAATAGGTAAAGATAAATTGAAAATTAGTAGTTATGGTCGTGTTTTTAAGGAAAACGGTCAATTTTATGAAATAGTTATTGCACATGATAATGATGTTAGTAAAACGGCAACTATTAAGGTCACATATGACGATGTAACAATTCATGATGATGTTCCGTCATTAGACACAACCGAACATAATGTTAATTGGATTGAAGAGGTGTTGAACGCTGAACCGGTAAGAACAATGTTAAGAAAAACTCTTGAAAATACTGATGATATGGGTAGTTATCTTAAAGTATATGGTTTAAATGAACCAATTGTTGAATTAACAAAAAGGGGTAGGAAAAGAAACGTTGAAGAACCTTCAGATGAAATCATTTTTGAACACGATGGCGGTGTAAAGGAATATGATTTTGAAGTATCTCCAAAGCATGCATACGTAACAGTTAAATTGAATTGTGATTTCGTAAAATACAAAATAGCCAATAATAAACTTATATTGGAAGCGTCACCAAGTACTGCCATTTATGACCGATATGGTTTTATCAGAATAAGAAATGCAAGTGACCCGTTTGCTGTAGTATATAAGAGAATAGTACAAAAAGGAGAAAGTCCAAAATAACTTTCTCCTTATAAATTAATCAGAATTTCATCATCGTTTTTCACGTCTTCATATGAAGATATTTCAAATTTATATGTTTTGTATGGGTTTGTTACTTCATGTAGACTATATTTCATTGTTTCTACATCCCATATTACAAAACCATGACCGGTTGTGTTTTCTCCGCTGTTGCATTGGAATACAGAGCCTGCATATACAATTGGAACGCCGTTTTTCTTGATGGTCTGAAACTTATGTATATGTCCGGCCATTACGCAATCACATTCTTTGAAATCATTTGTATCAATACCCTTTTCTGACATTCGACCTATATCAGTTACAGCACCGGCTACATCACCATGATATAATCCTATTAGTTTACAATCGGGATTCTTTTCTTTTAGTCCATCTATATTAGGTTTCATAAATTTATCAAACATTGAATAAAGAACCCATATAATATTATCATCTTTGATATATCCACTTTTATAGTTCAGAACTCTATCAGCATACGTTATATTGGGATATACACCCTTAATTGAAAATGTAGGTGAGATTGAATCCATTCTATCTTGATTATTTTCAAGCATATCATGATTACCGGCAACTATGATTGTCTTTCCGATAGCGTTGATGTAGTTCATAAATTCATGGAATAGGTCTTTGGATTCGTTGTCAGCCTTAATTTTCTTTTCAAATATATCACCGACGATTACGATTCTTATTTCTTCTTTTTTGAAACCTTTTGTTTCAAGCATTAGTTCACCTGCAAGTTGTTTCAACATTTCACCAAACGGTCTGTCTGAAGTTGTAGAGTTCGGTATATGAATGTCAGCCAATGATATTATTCTTTTTATCATAATTTATTATTTTTTTAATTAGTTCTTCTTTATTATAAACAGTATCTATATATTTTTCTAATGGTTTATTATCAGCATAATATAAAATGTCAATTTTATGTTCTTTACATAATTTATATTTTTGGCAAATATACTACATTTTTTCATTAAAACAAAGTTAATTTTACTTAAAAATTTCTTATTCGGACCTGGGACCTTGTATACATAGTATATTTATTGACAAATGAAAATATTTTATTTATTTTCATTTTTATAACTTATAATTAATTTTTTAGTTAACATGGACCAGGACCTGAAGAAAAAGAGAATAATATTGGGTTTAGATGTTTCAACACGTTGTATAGGTTCTACGGTGGCAAGCCTTGACGATGATGGAACAATTAAAATTTTAGAAATAAGCCATTTAAGACTTAAAACCCCATCTAAGATAAAGGGAACGAAGTCGTTATTTCTTAAAAGTGATTTATTCAAGCAAAAGTTAAAGGACAAATATATGAAATATTATATTACGGATGTCATCATTGAAGAACCTCTTATAAGTAGTAACAATTCTGAAACTGCTGCAACCTTAATGAGATTCAACGGAATGATTTCACAGTCCGTTAAAGATATACTTGGTGTAATACCAGATTATATCTCTTCATATGACGCAAGAAAATACGGTTGTCCTTCACTTATGGCAATTAGGAAATATGATAAGCATGGAGAACCATATCCATATAAGAAGATTCAGAAATCTATTAGGAAGAACGAATTAGTGTTGTTTGGTGCTTATCCATTTGATTGTGCCAAGAAATACATACTATGGAATTATATTTCGGAGAAATTCCCGGATATTAAATGGGAATATAATAAAAAACAAGAACTAAAAGATGAGAATTTTGATGCAAGCGATAGTCTTATGTGTGTTCTTGGATATGTCAGTAAGTGTAAATATGGAAAGAAAGGACCGGAAATTGTGTGTTGTACGAGTAAGAAAAACCGTATTGAATATACCGTAAGTTTCTGTGGACAGACTTTTAGTAAAACAATTACTTTTGAATGAAATATAGTTAATTTTTTATAAAAAATTTGGATATTCAGTATGTTTTCAGTATATTTGCAGACAAATAGAATGTAAATGGAAGAAAGCATACTGAATTTAATTTATACGTTTCTTGGTAGTTATGGAAAACATTCAGGTGAGTGGTATTCATTCAACTGTCCTGAGTGTGCTGCTGAAAAAGGTGTAAAAGCAGATAATAAATACAACCTTGAAGTAACTATAGACCTTGCTGTTAGAGGCTGTGGAGGGTATCATTGTTGGCGTTGTAAGGATACAAACGGAACGAAGGGTACACTTGTATCGTTGTTCAAAAAATATGCCTCTAAACCCGTTTTAGATGAGTTCAGACAGATTGTATATGACTATCGTGAGGCGAGAAAATATGAATTATTCGATGGAAGTGGTAACATACCAGATGAATTTTCAGAGGAAAACGAGTTTTTTCTTCCTGATGGTTTCAAACCGATAAGAGAAAATGACATAAATGCCAAAGATGCAATTGAATATCTTTCAAAACGTGGTATTACCAATGATATAATCAGACGTTTTAACATAGGATACATCGGTGATGATGAAAATGTACATTTTTCTTTAAGAAATAGGATAATCATACCGTCTTATGATAGTTTTGATGGACTTAATTATTGGGTTGGCCGTGACTATACTGGTAAAAACAAGGTCAGATACAAGAACCCAAAGGCTGAGAAGACAAAATTCATTTTTAATGAAGGAAAAATCAATTGGTATGAACCTATTACGCTGGTAGAAGGACCGTTTGACCATATTGTTGTTCCTAATTCAATACCTTTACTTGGAAAAACGTTGGATAAGGATTATTTACTCTATGATAGGCTTGTTAAGTATTCACATAGTCTTATTAACGTGTTTTGTGATGATGATGCGTTGTATAATGCCAAAAAGATATATAAATTATTGGAAAATACTGAATTAAATGGCCGTATAAGGCTTATTGAGTGTCCAAATGGGTATGATGCTTCATTAATTTATGAAAAATACGGAAATAAGGGTATTTTATCATTTTTAACAAAGGCTAAAAAAATAAATGACTATGAATTAGCAACTTTACGCTAATTCATTTTGTGTTTTTGTAAAAATATAGTATATTTGCATAAGATATTGATTTAAATGGAATAGGAATGACAGTTGAAATTGAAATAATAGACCGTGTTTTCTATGGGTTAGAGGATTTTTGCTCTGCTAATGGGTTAGATGTTAAGGAATACATGTCTGATGCCATTATGGAGAAATATAACCTCGACAAATATGGCGATTTAAACGAAAAACTTGCTAAAAAAACGAATATAGAGTCTACCAAGACAGATGAAAATAAGAAAAAAGTCGGAAGACCTAAAAAAATCAAAGAAGAGGAAATAAATAATGAACAAGACATTGCACCACAGACTACTGAAGACAGACAAACAGAACAAAAGGAAGAAGAAACAAGACTTGTGGAGAAACCAGTGGTTGAACCTGTGTCTATTGAAACAAACGGCGAACCAGTTAAGAAGATAAGAAGGACATTAAAGACAAAATAAAATATGATTAATGTAAATCCAACAGATAAATTAGTATTTGATTTGAAAATGCTTCAAATCGACTTCAACGAACAAAAGAAAGAGTCTCTTAGAAAGGAAATATCTGAGAAATATGGCGTTCCGTTGAAGAATGTTGAGGTTAATTTTGTACCAATTACTGTTGATAGTGATGGTAATAGAATTTCTCTGACCTCAGATGTCATAGAAAATGTACAAGACCCTAATTTCCAAATTGAATTAATGAAGGAAATGCTTGATATTAGGGAAACAAAGGACGTTGATATTGAGGATATTAAGACTATTGATGCACAGGTTAATGCCTTCGTTGATTTTGACCAATATTCAAAGTATAAACTATATAAATTCAAATATGTAAAGTGGAGTAATTACCTTTCATACGGTAAGGATAACTATTTTGACTTCACTAAGCTTCATGGACTTGTATTATTGAATGGAGAGCCTGAAAATCAGAGTGGTAAAACAACTTTTGCAATAGATTTGCTCAGATTTGCATTATTTGGAAAGGCTCATAAGTCTCCAAACCTTGACAGTGTATTTAATGTATACCATCCGGAGGAAACAGAGGTTGTTGTAGAGGCAGGAATTGAGATTGATGGTGTTGATTATGTAATCAGAAGAACAGTTACACGTCCTGCTTTGGAAAAAAGGACAAAAAAG
>Ga0247609_10000598_pt1 | contig 48686 bp, 42 predicted proteins | sample 172DNAGHGlowgp2_FD_193487 | JGI IMG/M metagenome (GOLD analysis project Ga0247609, IMG submission 193487) | Sheep rumen microbial communities from Palmerston North, Manawatu-Wanganui, New Zealand - 1728 DNA GHGlow gp2 | ecosystem: Host-associated > Mammals > Digestive system > Stomach > Rumen ... | reverse complement strand
CTCGGAACAGATCTTGCAGTATGTTTCGTTTCATAAAAATCATTATGAATGAATTGAGGCAAAAAACAACCCCAACCCCTCATGAGTGAGGGGCAGGGGAGTTGAAGTGCCATAGGCACTTTTTTATGTCCTGGTTTCATCGCAGTGTCCGGCACAATTTGCGCAAAAATTGTACATATTGCTGCCGTTACCGCAGTATCGACCTTTTTATCGTCCCCTATTCACATAAGTTCAACCGGCTCCCCGGAAAAATCGGCTTTTCCGTTATCGTAGAGCGTGCGCACGAAATCGATGGCTCTCTGACCGGATTTTTCAATCGGGATATTCTGGTCATAGACATATTCAAGCCTGTCACCGCTTGTAAGAGTAAAGTTTATCTGCGTTCCGACAATCTTGCCTCCGCCTATATCCATTGGTTTTACTTCAACAGCACATACATCCTTGATCACACCTTCTCCAAAAAGAACTAACATCTAAAAGACCTCCTTATTTCAGCGTGCGTGTCATTTGCTATAATCTATATTTTACCACTATACTGACGTAATTACGATATTCTTTGATTATTTATCCATCTATGCTATACTTAAAGTTGTTTTTTACAATAATTGTGATAGGGTACGGAGATAGAAATTTATGCGTCTGGGAAAAAAATTAATATCTGCAATAGTTGTTCTTTCGATGAGTACATCTGCTCTTACGGGATGCACTTCTTCCAAGAAGGCGATTTCAGAAACAGCTGAACAGTTTTTGGAAATAGTACAGAACGGTTCAACGGAGAATATTGAAGCATATGCAAGTGCGGGAGTTTTGGAGGGCGATTTTGTTCGAGCCTTCGATTCCACTTTTCTTATAGATGACCTTAAGGCGGGCTTTGAAGCAGATAAGCTCGATGAAGCAACAGCACAAAGATTGGATAATCTCTGTACCAGCTTTTCAAATATGATAACAAGTTATGAAATTAAATCCGTTACAGTCAAGAAGGGTGTCGGTACTGTAATTGCTTCGGTAAATACAGCATTCCCGCTTGATGTTATCGGTGGTGATGATGCTTCTTCAAGAATTGCGGTTAAGGTTGATGCTTACAAGGAAGCAAATCCCGATAAGGTTGATAATGCCGATCCTGAAATTGCAAAGCAGGCTTATAATGACGTCATAAATCTTGTTTTGGAGACATATGAGGATGTATTATCGGAAAGCGCCGAGAAGACTTATATCTTTGTATTTACAATGACAAAAGATCCGGATTCAAAAGACTGGTCAATTACTGAAATTCAGGATTACGACAGCGTCGCAAACGGTAAGGAAATAGCCGAGACAAACACAGAGGCTGACACATCCGAAGACGAAGAGCAGCCGGCAGATGAAGAAACTCCCGCAGAGGAAGAAAACGCGGAAGAGGCTCAGCCTGAAGAAACTGATACAGAAGCTGAGGGCGATGCTCCTGCTGATTCCGAAGTAGAAGAAGTAGATCTTTCAATTGATTAAGAATAAATATTATATATAAATAAAAGTCCTATGCCGTATTCAGCATAGGACTTTTATTCTTTTGAATTTTCTTCCATCATAATTCTCCATTACATGGTGAATTATCTCTTTCCGAGACAACCCTGATTTTTCAGTTCTATGAGCAGGTCAAAGACAATCCCTAACGGTAAGCCGGTGATATGAGCTACTTTCTCGGGATCTGGATAATACTCGTTTTCACAATCCTTTCTGATGCAGTCCAGAACTTCATTCTTAAAGTCTAATGTAGCTGTCATATACTTAAATACTCCTTTCTTAAATAGTCAGATAATTCCGCGTGGGTGATTATCTATTACTATCTATTATATCGGAAAAAAGTGCAGAAAAATAACGATTTTGTGTTAAAAATATAAAAATTTAATAAAATAGTTGCATATCCTGTTATGGGATATCATCTGCACTGCTTTTTCCACTTATCTTAATAAGTATTGCATTAAAATAAGTAATACTATATTAACATATAATTTATAATTAATAAAGGGGTGAAATATAGGATAAAACAAGCGAATGAAAGCGCATGTTGTAATGGAAAACAAAACATAGTATGATGATTTTTGATGTAATGTTAATAATATTGAAAGAATATAATGGAATAAAGTAAGCAACAAAAAATTAGAAAACTTCCGGAATTGATGCTTCTATCCACAAGTATACAGGCTATAAAGCATCAAAAAATCTGGAAATATATCAGTTTCGATGCTTCAAACACTGTAACACAATCTTATAGAGCATCAAAAAATATAGATGTTTATAATTTTGATGTTTTTCTCATGTTGACAAGGTAGGGATACTCAAATTAGCAGTTTATCAGAAAACGCCGTCACACTTTTGGTGTGGCGGCGTAAAATTTATTTTGCAGTATGCATTTTGTGGAGCTTATCGGCCTGCTGTGATATATCTTCAAGAACTTTCTTGAATGCATTGAATTTCTCTGCGGCTTCGTCGGATGCCTTTGCGCCTTCGTGTGAAAGAGAAGCAACTTCCTGGCTTGTTGCCGAGAGGGTTGAGATGCTGTCGTTAATCTCGTTTGTTGAATCGGCGATTGATTTCATTCCTTCTGCGATATGAGAGAAACGTGTGATCATTCCCGATACGTTGTTGTTTATGCTGTTGAAGTTCTCACCGACAGATTCGATCATTTTGTTCTGCTTATCAACAGTAGTTACAGTGTCGTCTATACTGAACATTGCTTTCTGGACATCTTCATTAAGCTCGTTGATGATATTTGTGATCTCATTTGAAGCTTTGTTTGTCTCTGCTGCAAGTTCGCGGACATTGTTTGCGACTACGGCGAAACCTTTTCCTGCTTCACCTGCACGGGCTGCCTCGATGCTTGCGTTGAGGGCAAGGAGATTGGTCTGTGTTGAGATTGCCATGATCGAACTTACGATGTTCTTAACTTCCTCAACTTTATCGATAACTGCCTGTGTTGCATCAACCGTTATCTGGCTTGCTTTTGATACGTCCTGAGACTTGATCTTAAGTTCCTCAATGACGTTTATGCCTTCTTCGATTGCTGTCTGAGTGCTCTCTGAAGCTTCGGTCATTTCGAGTCTGTCTTGCTCTGTTGTAGATGTTCTTTCCTGGATAAGCTGTACTTTCTCGGCCTGTTTGATGATCGACTGAGATGTGTTCTCCATGTTGGTTGCAATGTTCTGCATTCCCGACTGCTGTGATTCGAGGATCTTCTGAAGTGAATCAAGATCGTCCTGAGAAGCATTGAACAATTCGGTGATCTTATTTGCTATATCTGCCATGTTGTTTCCGACATCAAGTGTCTTTTTCTCGGTCTGTTTCATTACGAGTCTCTTTTCATCGATGAAATTCTTCTGAAGAGAAACCGTCATCATGCATGATACAAATGAAAGTATCAGTGTAGCGATTGCAGGAACCAGAATGCTATTCTGAAGTCCCGATGTGATCAGGTTTGTTATGACCGATATTATAAAAGAAAAAGAGATAATACCAATCCCCGTGCCACAGAGTGCTACGTTTGAGTAGAGTGTGCTGCAGATGAGTATTGGAAGTCCGAATGCGAAAAATGCTAGATCGTTTCCTGCAAGGACAAGGGTTAAGTAGAAGATACTTACTCCGCACATTATTAAGACTGCACCTTTTTTCTCTGCGTAGAACTTGAAATTACCGATAAAGATGATGATCAAACTGACTACGGCACTGGCAAATATGACCGCCTTTCCAATGTCAAAACCTTTGCTGATTAGTGATAACAGAGTTAATACGATTCCTGTTACAACCGTGATGATACTTACGTAAAAACTGTTTGCGTTTGCGCGCTTATACTGCTGAGCGTCCATGATATGCCTCCGTAGAATGGATATAAATTTTTAGAACAATGGAAAGATTCTATCACAAAATCGTTAGCATATCTAGAGTAAAAGCTACAGTATATCTGGATAATCGGTTTTTTTGAACCGTGAAATATGCTATAATTAGCAATTAGTAATAGTCAGTTGGAGGATTTTGCTAATGCTATCTGTAATAATTCCCGCATACAATGAAGATGAAATGATAAAAAAAACTTCCGAAACAATATCCGGTATATTGGATGGGGAAAATATAGATTTTGAGCTTCTTTTTATTAACGACGGATCGAGCGACAACACGTGGAAAGCGATAACCGAAGTAGCTGCCCGCAATAAGAGAGTTAAGGGTGTTTGCTTTTCAAGGAACTTTGGAAAAGAATCTGCTGTATTTGCAGGTATTGCCGAGGCAACCGGAGATTGCTGCGTGGTTCTTGACTGCGATCTTCAGCACCCGCCGGAGAAGATTGTTGAGATGTACAGGCTTTGGGAGCAGGGCTATGAGATAGTTGAAGGAGTTAAGACAAGCAGGGGAAAAGAGTCTGCAATGCATTCATTTGCGGCAAAGAGCTTTTACAATATCATGAGCGATGCGGTAGGCTTTGACATGTCCAGAGCTTCGGATTATAAGCTCCTCGACAGAAAGGCCATGAACGTACTTCTTAATATGAATGAGAAGAATGCCTTTTTCAGGGCTCTTTCATCATGGATCGGATTTAAGAGTACGGAAGTAACTTATGACGTAAGAGAAAGAGAAGCGGGTGAATCCAAGTGGAGTACGAGATCGCTCATAAAATATGCGATCAACAATATTACTTCATTTACATCGGCGCCGCTTCATCTTATAACGATCTCAGGATGGATCGTCGCTATACTCGGACTCGGATTTAGTGTGGAAGCGCTTTACAGACACTTCTTTATAGGCAATGATCAGCCCGGATTTACGACTGTCATAATCCTTATATGCTTCACGGCTGCAATGATCATGATCGGTCAGGGAATCATAGGCATCTATATATCCAAGATTTACGATGAGGTCAAGGGAAGACCCCGTTATATCATCGATAAGACCACGTATGAAAAATGACGGAATTGAGAAAAAAACTTGGTAAAAATACGTTATTTAGGGTAAAATGTAATTGAGCGGATTATGTCTTTTTAGGAGGAGAAAGGAGACAGGCAATGTTAGCTACTTTAATTCCACTGTTCGATGATAAAATGTCTGTTTGTGCATATTCTGTTTTTGCGCGTAAAGAAAATCACTTTTTGAACCCTGAGATGGAGGGCGGCGCGCGATATGACGGTGCAGGTACAGTCCATGAACTGGAAGTTGTAAGTAGTATGGGGATGTCTATGTTATCCGGGGGAAAAGAAGTTTTTGTTCCGGTCAATCAGTTTTCTGTTTTCGCAGAAATTTCGCTTCAGTGTACGGTTCCCGCAAATAAAGTTGTTCTCCTTATGGATAACAGTATCACACCCGAACCCAATTACGTTAAGAGGGTGAAGGAACTCAAGATGCAAGGTTACAAACTTGCTATCAGAAAACTTCCTATTTCAAGTTTTGAACCCTATAAAGAGATTCTTAATCAGTGCGATTACATCTTGCTTAATCATGCAAAGATCGATATAGAAAAGGCCAAGATCTATTTTGGCAAGGTATACCCGAAGATAAAGTTGTGCGCGGTAAATGTCGACACGAAGGAGCAGTACGACATGCTCATCTCACACGGAGGATACGACCTTTACGAGGGAGGTTTCTTCAGAATGCCCGTGCGTGAGTCTGAGACTGAGGTCAATCCCCTTAAGGTGAATTACATAGAACTTCTTAATGTCGTTAACGCACCGGATTTTGATCTTACGGATGCTGCGGATGTTATCGGAAAAGACCCCGCTCTTACAACCTCGCTCCTTGAGATAGTAAACCGAATGGCACTCAATTCCGAGATCACATCTATCAGGCATGCCACGGCAATGCTCGGACAGAAAGAATTAAAGAGATGGATAAATACAGCTGTGACCAAGGAACTTTGTGCAGACAGACCTACCGAGATAACAAGGCTTGTAATGATAAGAGCAAAGTTCGCGGAAAATCTTGCAGAGAGCTTTGAGATGTCGCTTTTGGGACAGGAGCTCTTTATCATGGGACTTTTTTCTGCGATAGATATAATGCTTGGCAAGACAATGAAGGAAGCGCTTGATATGGTGCTTGTTCCAAAGGATGTCAAGCTGGCGCTTCTTGATAATGACGGCCCTTTCGCACCTGTGCTCAATTTCATAAAGAGATATGAAGATGCGGACTGGACTGAAATTTCAAGATTGATGGTTCTTGGAAATATGGATATGACAAAGATTTACGATGCCTATCTGTCAGCTCTCAGATGGTATAGAGATCTTTTTCCTGTGACAGTAACCGGATGATTGTTTCGTGCAACGGGGTGACTTTATGGTCGGTACTGAAGTGATAGGCAGTAGTGCCTTCAATTTATCCGCCCTAGTGATCAGCGTTACGTGCATTGTTTATAAACTGATCATCAGAGGTAAGGTAAAGCTCAAGAATTGGCTTTTCATTGCCTTCATAATGATAATCGCCATTGATGCTTTTACCGGCATCGTGGAGCAGTTTCTAAAATACAGTAAGCTTACGTTTGGAACTAAGCTTATAATTGGTCATGCAAATCTTTTTGTGTATTTTCTTACACATTTTGCAATGGCGCCTATTTTTGTATATTACATAGTGATGGAATGCGGTGTTCAGCATAAGTTTACGGGGAAGGTACGCTTTTATTTAGGCATACCTTTTATTTTTATGGAACTGCTGGTTCTGATAAATCCGCTGTTTAATATTGTCTACCGGATAGACGATAACCTCGCGTATGTAAGAAGAAGCGGCGTTTACATTGCTTATGGAATAATAGCTTTCTATACTATCTTTTCGCTTGTCGTTCTGTATCTCTATTGGGCTGTCCTTAATAAACTCAAGAAAATTGCGATCATATATTTTTATATAACTACGCTCGTCGGATTGGTGGTTCAGATGATCCGCCCTGATATCACATGCGAGCTTATGTGTGAAGCAATAGGCGCGCTGGGCATCATGATAATGCTTGAAGGCGATGACGACAGAAAAGATTTTTCTACAAAGGCGCTTAACCGAAACGCTTTTATAACCGATGTCGGAAATTACTTCAGATATGACAGAGCGTTTAATGCCATATGCGTTAAGATTTTGAACGGCGATATCCTTAGAAAGATATCGAGCCATGAAAATTATGAAAAGATACTTACTAATGTTGCCGGATACCTTGGCGATGTGAATAAGAAGTTTGAAGTATACCGCGTCGGGATTGAGTGTTTCTTTCTTGTATGCCCTGATATCACGAGTGCTTACGCAAGAGGAATCGCAGATGAAGTTTTTTACAAACTCGGAACGAGTATTATGCTTGACGGAAGCAGTGTGCAATTAAAGACACTTGTCATTCAGGCTTCTTCGCCCGATAAGTTCGAAACTCTCGATAACCTTCTTCTTTTGTCGGACACTGACATTGAGGTCGATAAGGGAAGACCGATCTATTGCGAAGAGCTTGATTTCGTTATCAGAAAAGCGGACGTCGAAAAGGCAGTAAGAAGAGGAATAGAGAGTTCAAGTTTCAGGGTTTTCTATGAGCCTATTTATACAAAAGCGGATCTTTCGATATGTGCGGCTGAAGCTGTTCTTAAGTTTAACGATAAGGAACTCGGAGAAATATCAAAAGATGAATTTATTCCCATCGCGAACAGGACGGGAACCATCGAAAAACTCGGACTTTTTATGATCGAAGAAGTTCTTTATTTCATCGGCGGCGGAATCGTAGAGGAGATGGGGCTTGAGTTCATATGTATCAAACTTACGTCGGCTCAGATCATCAAGACGGATTTTATTTCTCAGGTAAAAGAGCTCTTTTCCAGATACGGGGTAAGACCCGAGAATATCGTGTTTGGCATAACGGAGAATGCGGCGGTCACGGACAAAGATCTGATATATCAGGTGATCTCGGACCTGGAAGATATGGGAATCAGGTTCTATATGGATGAGTATGGAACAAGCTTTTTTGGAATGCAGTCATCGACGTCGTATCTTTTCGAAGGCATAAAGGTAAATGCGGGGCTTTTGCTTGATGCGGATTCATCGTCACAGAGAAGACTTATACTTGAAAACCGTCTTTCGACCATGAATCAGACGGGCAAAAAAATCATCATGGGCGCCGTAAATTCCAAAGATCATGCGGAGAGTATTCAAAACATAAAAGCAGATTACGTGCAGGGTAAGTATTACTCGCGCGCTGTCAGCAAGAATGATTTCATCGCCATCCTCAAAGCTACGGAAACTGCAAGAATGGAGGAGAGAAGGGCCAAGGCGGCAAATGAGGCAAAGAGTAATTTCCTTGCAAATATGTCTCATGAGATACGAACTCCCATCAATGCGGTTCTTGGAATGAATGAGGTTATATTAAGGGAGTGTACGGATGAGAAAATCCTTGAATATTCAAGGAATATCGAGAGCGCGGGAAAAACTCTTTTGTCACTTATAAATGATATTCTCGACTTCTCTAAGATCGAAGCCGGGAATATGGAGATAAACGACAGGAACTATGAACTTAGTTCCGTGCTTAATGATGCTTATAACATGATTTATTTCAAGGCTATGCAGAAATCGCTTAATCTCAAATTTGAGGTTGATGAGGAACTTCCGGACAGTCTGTGCGGCGATGAGATGAGACTTAGGCAGATCATAGTAAATGTCCTTAACAATGCTGTCAAATATACAACTGAGGGAAGCGTTACTTTGAAGATAAGAGGGGAAGAGGTTTCGGACGATAAAGTTAATCTTTTCATCGATGTCATAGATACGGGAATAGGAATCAAACAGGAGGATATAGCTAATCTTTTCGACAAGTTTAAGAGGCTTGATGTTGATAGAAACAGAACTATTGAAGGAAGCGGACTGGGGCTTGCAATCACGAACAATCTCCTCAAGCTGATGAACGGTTCGATCGATGTTGAGAGTGAATATGGCAAAGGCTCCGTATTTAAAATTGTTCTTCCGCAGAAGAAAGTGGGAGATGTGAAGATCGGAAACTTCAAGAACAAGATAGCGGAGCTTAACAAGATACACAAAAAATACAGGGTTAAGTTCACAGCAAAAGATGCCAATATCCTTGTTGTCGACGATACTCCGGTAAACCACGTGGTTATAAAGGAGCTTCTCAAGAACACGCTTGTCAATATAGACAACGCAAGGAGTGGCGTGGAGTGCTTGAAGATGCAGAAAGAAAAAGAGTACGACATTATTTTTCTTGATTACAGAATGCCCGGAATGGACGGCGTTGAGACACTTCATTTTATCAGGGAAGACGAGGAGAGCAAAAATGCTTTTACGCCGATAGTCGTGCTCACGGCCAATGCGATATCCGGGGCAAAAGAATCTTTTATAAGCGAAGGATTTACGGATTATCTGAGTAAGCCCGTTGAGAGCGACAAGCTTGAGGAGGCACTCATTAAATATCTTCCGGATGAAAAGATAGAATACAACACGGAAGAAGGAAAAAGCGAGGTTGAAGTTGAACATTCCGAGAATGACGAGTTTATGGATTATATTTCGGGACTTACACAGATTAAGTCAGATCTGGGACTTAAGAACAGCGGAAGTGAAGAGAGTTATTTCAACATCCTGAAAGTGTATTACGAGTCCATTGAATTTACAAAAGCAAATATCGATAAGGCATACGAAGACAAGAACTGGAAAGATTACACGAGCTATGTGCATTCGCTAAAGAGTACGAGCAGGGCGATAGGAGCGGTTGTTTTATCGGAACTTGCGGAGAAACTTGAGAATGCCGGAAATATCGGCGATACGATGTATATCAAGGAACATCATTCGGAGCTTCTTAACAGATATCTTCTTGCGGAGTATGAGATATCGGGAGTTCCGGGAATTGCAGGCGATGAAACAAAGGAAGAAGCGGTTGAGAAGACGGATATAAAAGAAGCCGAAATGAAAGATGCTTACGGAAGCATGGTTGAAGCCTGCAAGGGACTTAACTATGACACGATGGAGCTGATACTTGATTCGCTTAACGATTACAATCTTTCCGAGAAAGATATGGGCAACATCGGAAAGATCAAAGACTATCTTGCAAAGCTTGACTGGGAAAGCATAGAGAAAATAGCACAGAGTGAGCTGTAGACGGGAGTGTAGTAATGTTTGATAAAAAAATTCTTCTGGTAAGAAATGACACGACTTTCATGGTAAATGCAATAAAAAAGAGCCTGATCGACAATCACTTTCTTGTGGCGGAATCGTCGTATTCGATCTCTGATATCAGTGCCAACAAAGAAGGGGCGAGTCTTGCAATTCTTTATACGGATTCGGATTTTGTTGAGCATCAGGATGCGATCATATACTTCAAGGATCTGTGCATGGAAGAAAATATGATCGTCATAATAATCGGCGATAATGATGCATTTAAGTTCATTCACAGATTTATACCAAAAGAGGATATTGCATGTGAGCTCACAAGACCTCTTGATATGGATGGACTTCTCGGAAAAATATTTATCGTTACCGATGATGAGTACATTCAGAGGAAGCGAAAATGCGTCCTTATTGTTGACGATGATTTCACTTATCTTCAGATGCTTAGGGAATGGCTGAAAGAAGATTTCAGGGTGGGCGTTGCAAACTCGGGAGCTCAGGCGGTCGCGTGGCTTGCAAATAACAAGGCGGACCTCATTCTTCTTGATTACGATATGCCTGTAATAGACGGGCCGAAAGTAATGGAGATGCTAAAGAAGGAGTCTTTTTCGAGCGGAATTCCTGTTATGTTCCTTACGGGGAAAAATGATAAAAAGAGCGTTACCGAGGTACTTGCTCTTAAACCTGCCGATTATCTTTTGAAGTCTATAGACAGAGAAAAACTGCTGGCAACACTTAAGAATTTTTTTGAATCAAAGGAATGATATTATGATTGAAGGTAATCCAAACGGCGGACTTACGTTTTGTATAGCTGCGCTGATAGTCAGTTTAACAAGTATTTTTTGCGCGATAGTGATCAGGAAAAAGAAAAGTCTTAAGAATACTTTGCTGGTTGCGCTTCTTTCGATTGTCCTTTTTGATTCCTGCACGGGTATAGCTTCCTATACTGCCTATAATTATGACTTTCCGTATGCCGTTAAGTTCTTCGTGTGTTATCTGAGCAAATATATTTATTATGCTACGCATTTTCTGATGATGCCGGTTCTTTTGTATTACATAATCGTAGTATGCGGTATTCTTCATCTTTTTTCAAAGAGATTTCGTATTGCGTTTGCGATACCCATGTTTGTTCTTGAGGCGGCTCTTTTCTCAAATCCGATGACTCAGCTTGCGTTTACTGCTTCATCAGACCTTGTGTTTCACAGAGGGCCTGTCGTATATGCCGCTTATATTCTCAGTGCATTCTATTTTATCCTGTGTGTTCTTTTGCTTGTAAGATACTGGAAGAGCATAAATCATCTTAAAAAGGGCGCAATGGTATACTTTTTGTCTCTTGCGATCATGGGAGTTATTATACAGCTTCTTTTCCCTACAATCACATGTGAGCTTCTGTGCGAATCTATCGGACTTATGGGCATTATGATAATACTGGAAAAAGATGATGACAGGGTTGATTCAGGAACGGGACTGTATAACAGAATGGCTCTTTTGCAGGATATCAAGAATTATATCTCTCTTAACAGGAGTTTCAGGACTATATGCGTGCGGATAGAGAATGCGGATGCATATATAAATATTACGGGATATGCGGATTTTGACGCGATCATAAAACAGATATCGAAATATCTTTTTGATGTTGCAGATAAGTATGATGTTTATATAAGCGGAGTTGCATGTTTTTATATTCTGTGCGTGGATGTGACCGAAAATGAGAGCAATAAGCTTGCTTATACAATAAGAGACAGGTTTGACAAGGGATGGCACCTTGAAGATAACCAAATGAACATAAATGCGATCATAATGTGCGCGGGAACGCCGGATATGTTTAACAGCGAAGAAGATATTCTGATGCTGTCCGAGGCTCATATCGAGGATACTGGTAAAAATCTTTTTATCGATCATGATCTTGATTTCCTTCTTAGGAAGATTGAGGTTGAAAAAGCTATTGTCCGCGGAATGAACGAGAATTATTTCAAAGTTAAGTACAGGCCGTTTTTTGATAAGAGCGGAAACAAAGTGTGCGGAGCTGAGGCACTTCTTAATCTTGACGATTCGGTGCTTGGCGAAGTGTCTTTTTCGGAGTTTATGAGTGTTGCCGAGAAGTCGGGATTTGCGGAAGAAATTGAGAACAGGATGATTGGATCGATATTAAGATTTGCGGGAGAACTGCTTGCGGAAAATGCGGATTGTATCAACTTTATCATGATGCATACGGTGTCTGACAAAGTTATCAGCAAAGAACTTGTGGGAGTTGTGAGAGAATACGCAAAGCAGTATAATGTCGATCTTTCCAAGATAGCACTGGATATAAATGATAATGTATTGTATGTCGAAACGGATTCCGTTGACTATGTGATAGAGAGATTAAGTGAGGATGGAGTCAGTATATTCATGGGAAATTACAAGAATGACTCATTGGGTGTAAGATACGATATGCTAGGCGGATTTAACGGAGTTATAGTCAATATAAAACATTTCATGGAGACAACGGGAGGCTCGAAGCGCGGCATAATTCTTAAGAACAGAATGGATATGCTTAGGCAGATAAACAAGACCGTTATTGTTTCGGGAGTTGATTCTTTTGAATACTATGATAAGATGAAAGATATATATGCGGATTACATTTTGGGCGACTATCTGTCACCTGCCGTATCCAAGATTGAGTTTGTGGAGATGGCAAAAGCGGGCAGGGTATGAAATGAACAATAATACGTAAATTGTATTTTTATAAGATGCCGTAAAAAGCCTCTTTGTCGTGAAAAAGTCTGACAAAGAGGCTTTTTGTCTGATATTTGTTACATATGATAATTTTTTTGATAATAATACTATAATTCTGCGATTAATTATTGACATTCAAGTGCAAATATAATACTTTTTTTAAAAGAGGTTTAAAATTATTTTTAACATTTGCTTTAAGGGAAGGGGATAGATTCTGATGGATATAATTTTGGCGATTCTCGCTGTTTTGCCGGCAGCTGTTTTGTTGTGTATTATCTATAAGGCGGACAAAGTTGAGAAAGAGCCTCTGGGACTTATGGCAGCAGTGTTCTTTTTCGGCGCTCTTTCCACGCTCAGTGCTGTATTTCTTGAGTATTTCGGCATAATGGTTCTGGATATGGTATTTCCCAAGCAGAATATTGTTTATAGTCTCATAGAAAATTTCCTGGTTATAGGAGTGGCGGAAGAAGCAGGTAAATACTTTGTTTTGAAGAAGTGTACCTGGAACAATGAAGAGTTTAACTTTGCTTTTGACGGAATCGTTTATTCAGTGTGCGCATCTCTTGGGTTTGCGACAATCGAGAACGTTATGTACGTGTTCCAGTTTGGATTTATGACGGGGCTCATGCGTGCGGTTCTTTCGGTTCCCGGACACTGCATTTTCGGCGTATTTATGGGAGCTTATTACGGACTTGCAAAGGGGTATGAGTGCAGGGGGAGATTTGATAAGAGAAATCTCAATACGCAGAAGGCTTTCTGGATACCTGTTGGACTTCACGGATTGTATGATTTCTGCCTTTCGACGGAACATCCTCTTACAATGCTCGTATTTATCGGCCTTGAGCTGTTTATGGTCATAAAAGCGATCATGTATGTTAAGCGCATTTCAACAAAAGATCTGCCGCTGAGACCGGGTATGATGCCCGGACAGATGATGAATGGTGCATATTTTGGGATGAATCCCATGCCCGCACAATTTTATCCCGGTCAAGCCATGAACAGACAGCCTGTTTATAGCGGACAGTACATGCAACCCCAGTTATATCAGGGCGGACAGGCGAACGGAAACGGGCAGTATATGCAAGGACAATTTTATCCCGGTCAAGCCGTGAGCAGTCATCCTGTAAGGGATGTTAAACCGGTAAATATGTCTTTAAGAAAGCAGGAAGAGGTAGTAAATTCTGAAGATTTCAAGGTTATCATGAGTTATACGGGGCATGATAACGGCCCTGCAACAGAGAAATTGAGCGATGGAATGAGTGGTGGATTGACCAATCCGACACCTGTTTTTTCGATATCGGATTTCGATTGATAACAAAAATGTAAAAAAAGTGCTATATAATATTAAAATTATCCGCTTTTTAATATACGAGTAATCAACTATAATGACATTGTCGAATAGACTATGTCATTATTTTTTTTATTTTAGGGAGGTAAAAAATGAAGAAGAAACTTATTTCGACACTATTAACAGTAGCAACAGTTGTATCAATGACAGCTTGTGGTGTATCAGCACCTGAGACACCCGCAGCACAGCCTGCAGCTGACGCACAGGCATCTGATGCAGCACCCGCTGATGCAGCAGCAGAACCTGCTAAGGATGCTATCACACTTGTAATGGCTGAGGTTAACCCTCTTGATTCTATTTCAGGTATGACAGATGCTAAGTTCAAGGAAGAAGTTGAGAAGAGATCAAACGGATCAATCATCATCGATCTTCAGGCTAACCAGGTTCTTGGTGCTGAGCAGGACGTTCTTGATACAATGCTTGGTGGCGGCGGAACAATCGACCTTGCAAGAATTTCCGCTTTCTCACTTACAAGCTACGGCGGAGAGTCATCAATGCTTCTTTCACTTCCTTACACATTTGTAAGCCGTGAGCATTTCTGGAACTTCGCTACATCTGATCTTGCTAAGCAGTTCTTGCTTGAGCCCTCAGAGAACGGAAGCGGTGTAAGAGGACTTTTCTATGGTGAGGAAGGTTTCCGTCATTTCTTCACAACAAAGGAAATCTCAGGTATCGATTCTCTTAAGGGATTAAAGCTTCGTGTTTCTAACGACCCTGTTATGAACGGTCTTGTAGAAGGTCTTGGTGCTTCTCCTACAGTAGTTGCTTTCACAGAGCTCTATGGTGCACTTCAGACAGGTGTAGTTGATGGTGCTGAGCAGCCTATCGCAAACTATGCATCAAACTCATTCAACGAAGTTGCAGGCAACATGATCCTTGATGGACACACACTTGGTGCTATCCAGGTTATCATCACAGATGACGCTTGGAACAAGCTTTCAGCTGATCAGCAGGATATCCTTATGGCAGCCGGTGAAGAGGCTTCTAAGTACAACCGTTCAATCTCAGAAGAGAAGGAGAAGGAAGTACTTGAGCAGCTTAAGGCTAACGGAACAAAGATCACAGAAGTTGAGGATATCAAGCCTTGGCAGGACGCTGTTAAGAAAGTTGTTGAAGAAAACATAAAGGGCAAGGAAGACGTTTACCAGCAGATCCTTGATATGCAGTAATTTTTTACCACCTTTAGTTGTAACTTATCAATTTATTTTAACGCCGGCATGGGGAGGATATCCCTTCCCATGCCATTTTTAGAAGAAAAGAGGAATTATGGAAGGCTTTTTTAAACAGGTAGATAAGATCAAAATTTTATATGACGTAACATATAAGATTATGCTTTTTATCTGCAAGCTCTTGCTTATTGCAGATATCCTGATCACAACAATGAGTGTTGCAGGAAGATATATTTCTTTCATTCCTGATCCTGCATGGAGCGAAGAGATTGTACTCACACTTATGGCTTATATGGCTGTATTATCTGCAGCATTGGCCATCAGACGCGGTGCTCATATAAGAATGACAGCATTGGACGTTTACTTACCTAAGAAACTTATACAGGCACTCGATATCCTTAATGATATTTGTGTACTTGGCCTTGCAATCGTAATGATTGTGGTTGGATGGAATTATGCTTCAACAATTGGAGCTAAGGGTTCATACGTTAGTATGCCTTCACTTTCAAAGTTCTGGTTGTATTTCCCGATTCCTGTAGCAGGTGTTGCTATGTTAGTATTCGAACTTGAGGCAATTTACAATGATTTCAAACGCATAGTGTTAAAGGAGGGAAATGAGTAATGGCAGTTAATTCAACAGCTATAGCAGTATTGCTTGTGAGCTTTCTTGTAATGATTATGCTCAGATTTCAGATCGCTTATGCAGTGGCATTATCTTCACTTTTTTGTTTAATGTATCAGGGACTCCCTCTTACAAGCATCTGTCAGCAGATGGTTAAGGGAATCAATTCATTTAGTATGATGGCAATTCCGTTCTTTATTACAATGGGATGCCTTATGGGTACCGGTGGTATTTCAGAGAAGCTTATTGCTTTGGCCAACGCTTGTGTAGGTTGGATGACCGGTGGAATGGCAATGGTTAATATCGTTGCATCATATTTCTTTGGTGGTATTTCAGGATCGGCGGCTGCTGATACTGCATCACTCGGAAGTATTCTCATTCCTATGATGGTCGAAGAAGGCTATGATGATGATTTTTCAACAGCAGTAACAATTACATCATCATGCGAGGGACTTCTTGTTCCCCCAAGTCATAACATGGTAATTTATGCCATGAGTGCCGGCGGTATCTCTATAGGAAGTTTGTTCCTTGCAGGATATATACCGGGTGCGATTCTTGCATTATCACTCATGGTTGGATCATATATTATTTCTAAGAAGAGAAATTATCCTAAGGGAGAAAAGTTCAGTATTGTTCGTCTCTTAAAGCAGCTTGGAATTTCATTCTGGGCACTTGCAGCAGTTGTTATCGTAGTATTTGGTGTTGTAGGCGGTGTATTTACAGCAACTGAGTCTGCTGCCATCGCTGTTATTTACAGCTTGATTGTAAGCGTTTACATCTATAAGGGACTTAACTGGAAGGGTGTTTGGAAGACATTGGAATCTTGTATCGATACACTTTCAATCGTGCTTATCCTTATTTCTACATCAAGTATTTTTGGTTATTGTCTTACAACACTTCATGTTCCTGCCATTGCAGCAAACATGATTGTAGGATTTTCAAGTAATCCTGTTGTTATCGCGCTTTTGATTGACCTGATTCTTCTTGTACTTGGATGTATCATGGATATGGCTCCGATCATCTTGATCGCAACACCTATCCTTCTTCCTATTGCTACATCAATCGGAATCGATCCTATACAGTTTGGTATCATGATCGTTCTTAACTGTGGTATCGGACTTTTGACACCTCCTGTAGGAGCCGTTCTTTTCATCGGTTCTGCTGTAGGTAAGGTTAAGATGGAGAAAGTAGTAAAGGCAACACTTCCTTTCTACATTTGCATGATCGTTACACTTCTCCTTCTTACATTTATTCCTGAGATTAGTATGTTCTTACCTAATCTTCTTGGAGCAAAATAAGGTGATTTATTATGGAATATCGTTACATATCTGATGTAAAACCTAAGGATCTGTGGTTTATAGCCATGATTCGTACATACAGATCGCTTGCAGGGGTCGTAAATGTTGTATTTACAGTTGCGATGATCATGTTGTCGATTAGGTTTTGGGGAACTTCGGGACCATTTATCAGAACATTGCTTATGTTTGGTTGTATATTATTCCCAATTTTACAACCGTTTCTGGTTTATTTGAGGAGCATCAAACAATTGGAAACACTTCCGGGAAGAGTAGAGCTTTTGTTTGACGATAACGGAGTTCATGTAAGCAGTGACGGGAAGCAGGAAGACATCAAGTGGAACAAGATCGTAAATGCGATCAAACAGTCCAACATGATAATTGTTATGTCGGACAGAAACCATGGATATATGTTGACCAATCGTATTCTCGGCGATGAAAAAGATGAGTTTTATGATTTTCTTTGTAAAAAGATCAGAAACTAACGAATATTAGAAAAATGATGACGGCAGCGCTATAATACTTTTATGAGTAAGTATAACGCTGCTGTCTTTGTAAAGATGAAAAACTTAAAAAACTTTTGGTACTCGATCACAATTAAAAACAAAATATCACTTTTCACGGGAAGTGTATTTTTGACAATTCTGGTTGCGGTATTCTTTGATGCAATCCTGATAAGGCTGTTTATGATCGACGTTAATGACATAATGGAAGACAATTCCAAATGCGGTGAGATCATTACCGTTATCGACAGGGAAAAAGAATTGTTCGATCAATATGTCAACAGCACTACGAGTGAAAATGAGGATGCATTTAAGCTTGCGATGAAACAGACAAAAACTGCCGTATATGCAATTCCGCTTGATTATTCAAGACTGGGGGAAAACAGATATGCGCAGCTTTATTCGTTACAGTCATGTTATGAAGTGTATTGCGGCTACAGAGATGAAGTTCTCAGCGGCAAATTACCGCGAAGAGATTACGTGAGCAGACTGTATGCCGTTTATAATATGCAGAATTATCTGCATAATTACGCGCAGCGTTTTATCGATCTTACTCTTAAAGAGGGTAATGCTAAGTATAACGAGTTGTTACCGAAAGTTTTTGTGGTTCCGGTGATCGCAGTAATATTAGGTATTTTACTGTTCTCATCGGTACTTGAGATTTCAAGGATGATGAATAAATCTATTACTGAACCTGTGCTTAAGCTTGCGCATGCGTCCAGAAGGATTGCGGCAAATGATTTCGACGTGGATGACGTTGCCGCAAATAACAGGGACGAACTTGGTGAGCTTATCATTGCTTTTAACAAGATGAAATATGCGACAGGTGAGTATATAGGTGCTTTGGAGGAAAGAAGACAGGCTCTTGATAAGCTTCACGCAAAAGAAGTCGAAACTCTTGAAGCAGAGAAGCAACTTGATGCAATGAATCTGGAACTTCTTAAGAACCAGATCAATCCGCATTTTCTTTTTAATACACTTAATGTAATAGGTGGCATGGCGAACCTTGAGGGCGCATCGACTACAGAGGAAATGATCACAGCGCTCAGTTCACTGTTCAGATACAATCTGAAGCATCAGGAGAAGGAAGTACTTCTTTCTCAGGAACTAAAGGTTGCGGCCGATTATATGTATTTGCAGAAGATGCGTTTCGGGGAAAGAGTTAAGTATACGGTTGATTGTAGGGTAAATGCAGACAATGTAATGGTTCCTACGTTTACATTGCAGCCTATAATCGAGAATTGTATTATTCATGGAATTTCACCGAAAGTGGAGGGCGGTAGTGTATCTGTTTTGGTTGGTAAAAAAGCTGACAAGCTTATAATTTCCGTCACCGATACGGGTAAAGGAATGGAGATTAGCCAGCTTAGGGAGATACGTGAAAGCTTGGGCGGAAAACAGACCAGTACCATGGGTATAGGCATGGGAAATATTTTTAGGAGAATAAAGGCTATGTATGAGGACGCTGATATGAGAGTTAACAGCGTTTTGGGAAAAGGTACACAGATAATAATTATTCTTCCCTACCGTGCAGGAGATTCAATTTATACTCGAGGAGACTAAAGAATGTATAGAGTACTGATTGCAGATGATGAGCCTATTGAGAGACAGGTTATATCTAAAAAATTAAATGGATTTTTTAAAGACCAGATAGAGATTTTTTTGGCGGCTAACGGAGTCGAGGCGGTCGAGTTGGTAAAAGAGAAGAATTGTCAGATTGCTTTTCTTGATATTTCCATGCCCGGAAAAAACGGACTTGATGCGGCAGAGGAGATCAGAACCTTTGATGAAAGGTGCAGCATTATTTTTCTCACGGCTTTTGATGAATTCAGCTATGCCAAGAAAGCTATCGAGGTAAGAGCGCTCGATTATTTACTTAAGCCGGGTGCGGATAATGAGCTTATAAATGTAATGGAAGAAGCGTTTTCAATCGCGGATAAATATGAAACAGAGGTAAAGAACGTAGATACTATAAAAAAGAGCACTCCTTCTTCAGACTTTAATCTTGATGAAAAGGATTTTTCGAAGTCGGGAGAAATAGTGCGTGAAGCAAAAAAATATATAGACGAGCACTATAAAGAAGATATTTCGCTACAAGATGTTGCCGGAGTTTTGGGGTATTCCGATGTATATTTTTGCAAACTTTTCAAGCAGAATTTCGGAAAAAGCTTTATAGTATATTTGAACGAACTTAGGATAAGCAAGGCAAAAGAATTTTTGGCAAATCCTTCTATCAATATTAAGGACATCAGCTCCGAAGCGGGATACAGAGATGCCAATTATTTTGCGAGAGTGTTTAAGCGTATGACCGGGCAGACACCCAGTGAATACAGAAACGGAGTCATTGACTGATGAAAAAAAGATGGCCCATTGTGGCAATGATAGTGAGCATAATATTTATTATGGTTGCTGTCTTATTCTTTTTTAATAACAGAAAATCCGGATCTAATTCTCCGGAATATGTTTTTTTATATGCAGAGAATCAGGCCGCAGATTATCCGACTACACTCGGAGGACAGAAGTTTGCGGATCTTGTATATGAGAGGACAAACGGAAGGATAAAGATAATTGTAAAATATGACGCGGAGCTGGGAAGCGAATCAGAAGCGATAAACCAGATGAAATACGGCGGAATTGCTTTTGCCAGAGTATCACTTTCACAGCTGGCAGAGAGAATACCTTCGATGAACGTTCTTCTTATGCCTTTCCTATATAATGATTCGGATCATATGTGGAGAGTGCTTGAAGGAGATATCGGAGACAGGTTCCTGCTAAAGGCTGATGAATACGATCTGGTAGGGCTATCGTGGTATGATGCGGGCGCCAGAAATTTCTACAGTAAATCAAAGCCTATCACGAGTGTTGAAGATCTGAACGGAATGAAGATAAGAGTTCAGGAATCATCAATGATGGCGGATATGGTGGAAGCTCTCGGAGCAAAGCCGGTCGAAGTTGTATATTCTGAAGTATATTCTTCATTTGAGCAGGGATTGGTTGACGGAGCAGAGAATAACTGGCCGTCGTATGAGAGTATGAAGCATTACAAGGTTGCGGAGTATTATACGATCGATGAGCATATAAGAGTTCCGGAGCTGCAGGTGTGTTCAAAAGTTATATGGAACACGCTCAGTGAAGAGGACAGGAATATAATCCACGAATGTGCACTTGAATCGTCAACGTATGAAAGACAACTTTGGAAAGAAAGAGAAGAAAGTTCCAAGAATATTGCTGTTTCCAACGGTACGCAGGTCATCGAACTTACTCCCGAAGAGAGAAAGAAATTCAGGGATGCGATGACAGGTGTCTATGAAAAGTATTGTGGTGAATATATGGACATAGTGCGTAGAATAATGACTTATTGATAATAAGAGCTTATCTGTTTGCTTTTTTTCCCGCTATTAAAGTAATTGCGAGGAAGGCGAAGACAATTGCTTCGAGCATCAGATAAGAGTTGTTTTTATAAAAAAGCAGAATGACGGATATAACGGTTGAAAATAATATCGTTATATTCGTCTTTTTTTTGAATATATCATTTTCATATGCATCGACACTTCTGTTGGGATGATCTACAGGACCTGTAAGTAAGATGAAGGCCGCAGAGACAAGATAGATCAAAAATGAGATTAAGAGCGGGAGAGTGGCATATTTTACCGCAAGGAGCGATATTGTAAGAATAAAGCAGGAGGCGATGTAACAAGCAAGATAACTGTTTAGATGAAGACCGCCTCCATATGAGCGCATCGGAATAAAGATGAGAAAAAAGAACAGACACGGGCGAAGCATACCGAGAAAAAGAGCTATGATTATACTTGTTACCGTGCTTAGCGTTACTTCAAGAAAGCATACGAAGCCGTAGTTATATATATCATAATCTTTTTCTTCGATAACCCCTTTATTTAATATATAATCTGTAAGTCTCTTTGATATGTAATACATAATGAAATCCCGATGATTGTTTTGTATTATTTTGTGTAGTTGCCGTCACCCATCATTTCGATGATCTTACGTCGCACGTTCTTTTGTCTGTTTTCACTGATCTTCAGACAAAATTCGTTGTTGTCGTAATTTAGCGTCATGCTGGTGTAATTCATGTGGCTTACATATTTGTAATTAACAAGATAAGACTGGTGTATCCTGAAAAAATAATGACCTGAACTTTCGAGTTCTTTTTGAATATCATTTAGCTTTCCGTAAAAAATATCGTTTGAGCCGTCATTTAGATGAATCGTTATTACACGATTTTTACTTTCGAAGTATACGATGTTGCCGATGGAAGTCTTTTTCACCTTTCTGTTATAGGTGTATTGAAAATAGCCTTCGGCTTTATCGATTCTTGTAAGTGCCTGAGAGAAGTACTTTTTGAATATTTTCTCGTCTATCGGTTTGGAAAGAAACCTGAAAGGCTCGACTTCAAAAAGTTCCTTGAGATAGCTTTCGTAATTTGAAACATAGATTATGAGAGAGTCTTTGTCTATTGTGCGGATCATTCGGGCGGTTGTTATTCCGTCCAGCTCTTTCATCTCGATATCGAGAAAGATCAAGCTGTAGCGATCCCCTTTGATTATGTTGCGCGCAAGCGGTGAACCGTCGTAAAAAACATCAATCTCGGGACGTATTCCTCTTGCAAGACACTCACTGTTTAAAAGCGTCTCAAGTTTGCCGGAAAGCTTTACATCGTCATCACAAATTGCAATCTTAATCATATCCTACCTCCAAATAATCGGGTATAAGCATAGTCAGTAACAAAAAGTGCAGGATCGGTAATCATAATTAGATATTGTCTAAGGTAGTATACATTCTTTTTTTAAAATATGCAAAAACCGTGATTCTTACATGAAACACCGTAAATATTACAAATTGGAAAAAGACTGTCGTTTTTATGTTATGATTTATAACAGTTGGTTTTATATAAGGAAAGAAGGGGCTTAAAAATGGGTGAATACATGTCGATTTTTACTGGAGTTTTCTTAGCTTTTCTTTATGTCATGATTGTTCGGAAGTTCATGGATGTTTTCCTGCCGGAACGGAGTAACAACATAGTAAGATATATTGTATGGGCAATATATTTCACGTTTTCTGCGGCGTCAAATCTGACGAATATCGTAAAGCCGCTTGCCCTGATAACTTCGAACATTATCTTTATCTTTATCTTGGCAATTCTCGACAGAAAAGCATCGATCAAGGCTGCCAGCTTTTTCTCACTTATCGTATGTGCGGTCTGGATGCTTGTAGAAGTCGGAGCCGTTGCCGTGGTTGAAAGATACGGCATAGATTTTGTAAAAAGCAGGGACTCTGTGTGCTTTGTTTCGCTTCTGATAATGCTCCTTCTGGTTGTAATCTTGAACAAGTCCTGGAAAGGCTCTAAATACTGTAATATTCCGATCAAATATTTTATAATGATTCTTTCAATTCCGATTATCAGCATTTTTCTTACAAATCGTATTTTTCTGATAGCGACGCGTCATATTGAATACAATAATTTTGCTGTTATTTCAAGTGCTTTTCTCCTAATGATAAACTATGTGATCTTTGAGGTATATACATGGATGAGCAGAGATGCCGAGCTTAAATCGCTAAATAAACTTTACGGACAGCAACTTGAACTTTGCAGCAGACAGGCGGCAGAGCAGGAACAGCTTTATATGGAAATAAGGAGAACAAGACATGATATGAAAAGCCACCTTGCAAGCCTTCTTGGAATGGTCGAGTCAGGGGAAAAAGATGAGGCGGTCAAATATATACAGCAGCTTCTTGCAGACGGACTCGGGAAATCCGGTGAAGAAATATCAAAGAGTGGCAATATAGTTGTTGATTCGCTTGTAAATTACAAGTATTCCATAGCGAAAAAAGAAGGAATCGCTTTTGAAGTATCTGTTTTTGTGCCGTCGGTACTTCCGTTTAAGAGTGAACATCTTGTAATTATTTTAGGCAATCTTTTGGAAAATGCATTTGATGCATGCATGAAGGTTCAGCCAAAAGGGAGATTTATCAGACTTGATATGAGTTTTGAAAAGAACATGCTGAAGATTGGCATAAAGAACAGCTGTATTTATGAAAACAGACGAGACAGATATGGAAAGTTCTTTTCAACAAAACATGATGCGGAACATCATGGAATAGGACTTGCATCGGTGGAACAAGCCGTTAAGGGGTATGAGGGCGAAGTGATTATCGATGATAAGGGCAATCAGTTCAATGTTGATGTAATAATGTACGGAAAAGAAGAGAGCGATAATGCGTAAAAATTACATGAATATCCGTTTTTTCTACATGAAATAATATATTTGCGTAATTTGAGATATAATTATTACCAAATATAATATTTTTTCGTATGAAGGAGGGTGTTCAAGATGAAAAAAGAGAAAACTTTTATAGCCAAAATGCTCAGAGAAATTGCAAGAGAATCTGTAAAGGCAAGCAATGGCAGCAGATGCATGTACCTTATGCATCAGCCTAAGAGGCCTTCCGATGCAGGGAGAATTCAATAAATAATAGAAAAAACTTCCGACACCGGGGAGCACAGATGTGACAAAAAGACTGTTTCTGTGCACTCTGAGGTGTCGGAAGTTTAATTATTTTTCTGCGAGCCAGTCATAGCGCTCAATGTCGATACTGCTGATGATATTCTTGTCATCGCTTAAGTAAATCTCTATTGTTTCCTTTGGAAACTCAGATTTATCGGCTTGATCGAACGGGATCTTGTAAGTGTTGAATTTCTCATTATATGTAAAGTTCTTTATTCCCTTTGCGTTAAGTGCATTCTCCAGGTCTGCTTTTGACATTCCGAGCTTAATGTCTCCTGCCATTGTAAGATCGAGAGGATTGACCGTGCTGTTGAATACTGAGATGAATACAACAATTGTATTATCAAGTGTCACTGCATTCGGAAGGGGATTAACAACTTTAGCGGTAATGTTGAAATCTCCTTTTTTTAATGTCAGAATCACGCCGTTCATTGAAGGAACAGATTCCGATTCGCCTGTACTTGTCCAGCCTTGCTCTGCAAGTGTCTTGTATGGAACAGGTAAATTATAGGTTACTCCGTCAAGAGTAAAGTTACCAGATAACAGATCGTCTCCGAGTCTCAAAGGAGCTTTGTAAAGACCGAGATAATCAGGTGTCTTGGAGTTCACTGCAGGCTGTACAAAGTCTGAAGGCATCGATTTATTACGAATACTGATAAATGTAAGTATGTTATTCTCAAAACTGTATGTCGCGGAAAGATTGAATTCGTCCTCTTTACCTTTTCCTCTGTATGTGAGTGTGACGGAATTGCCGCTTGTGTTTGTGCTGCTGGGCTCTCCGAGTTCGCTCTTCACTTCGTCAACGGTAGTCTTCTGTAAAGCAAACTTATCATTGTAGAATTTTACTTCCGCACCTGTCTGTTTAACAAATGAATCCGAAAAATCACAGTCATATATAAGACATTTTGAAAGAGGCTGAGCATCTATGGAGTGATTGATCACACCAAAATACTGCGAATCATTACCTTTTCCTGTATAGTTAAGCTTTATTGTCTCACAATCGCCTGCGTACAATGTTTTGTTTGCATCTTCCTTGTCATCGTATGTCCATCCGTTTGCAAGAAGTTCATCGATACTCATTGGAAGAGAATACTGCTTGCCATCAATGCTGAAATTCGAGAACATCGCAGTCTCGTTAACAGATGCGGGAGTGGACTTTGTGATTGTCTGTCCCGGAGTGCTCTGGCTGCTTGATGTAGTCGGATTTTGCTTTGCAATGATATTCTGATCGTACGGGTTGGCGCGAGAGGTAGTTGTGCTGAAAAACAATGCTGTCAAAACAATCACTGCTGCTATGGATGAACCGAGAGCAACCGATTGTGGAGTCAACTTACTCTTTTTGGGCTTACCGTAGCCCTGATATGCGGGCTGTCCCATATTCATCTGAAAAGGCTGTCCGTACGGATTGTTCATGTTCTGCATGGGCTGACCGTAGCCGCTGTTTATAGGCTGATTGTAGCCATTGTTCATAAACTGACCGTAGCCGTTATTCATAGATTGGCCGTATTCATTATTCATAGGCTGACCGTAGCCGTTATTTACAGGCTGTCCGAACTGATTATTCATGTACTGCTGCATAGGCTGTCCGTATTGATTCATAGCAGGCTGCTGGTAATTCTGGCCGAAAGGCTGCTGAACAGATTTGTTGTCCCTGCCCCAGTAATTCTGCTCGAAATAGCTGTTACTGTTATAGTCCTGTCCGGCTGAAGCTCCTGCCATATTATCAGGTTGAATTTTGTCTAACTGTATAGTCTGAGCAGCATCATATTGTTGCTGGTTGTATGTGATTGGTTGTCCTGTTATCGGATCAAATTGTCTTTCACTCATTTCGGAATGTCCTCCACATCCATTAATCATTATATTTATTTTATTGTATAATTAACATTTTGTAAATATAAATTAACAAAAAATAAATATTTTGATTAGAAAAAAACGTAAAAAAATATGATAAGATATTAATAAGGTTTTTTATGGGAACTTTTTTTGAAAGTAGGAGGTACGTATTATGATGATCTCGGCTGAAGGTTATAAGTCTATGCATGAATCCGATTCGATAGACGAGCTTATAGCAGAACGTAAGCAACTTGTCGGGGAATTGGAACAGCTGGAAAAGATAGTACGTGAGAATAATAAAGATGACGATTCTTGGAATGAGAGTCCCGGCCCCGATGTTAGGTATCAGATGACACTTACTTATCTTATTCAGATCTGTGAGCTTTTGTGGGCTCGTTTCAGCTCCGAAATGGAATGGGATAAATAGGCTGAAAAAAGGATAGACTATAACGGAATGTAATGATATAATTAACATGTTCACATGTATGTTTACTGAATGTGGACAAACGTGCAATTTGAAATAGTTATAAGAGGTGGTATTTATCAAAATATATTTTGTTGATAGATACCGCTTTTTTATACGAGAGATAACACTTTTAAACTGGAAGGAGACTTTAAAATGGATGCACAGAACTTTTTGACGATGAGTATGGACGAACTTGCAAATGAGATTTCTGAAACAAAGAAGAAATTATCAGCCCTTGAGCAGCTTATGAAGATCCGCCAGCAGCTGGGTGAGAGAACAACCAGACAGATTGAAGCCAAAAAGAAAGCTGAAAAGAGAGCTGCATTAAAGAATAAAACAACAAGCTCTACGTTGTCTGCATCAGAAACGATTGCCGAATCACAGTACGGTCAGGATTTTTTTAGCGAACGGGAAGAATTTTAAAGAATAGTATAAACAATTTCTTAATTATCGCTATAACGTATTATAGTTTTAGTAAATTGCGCTATAATTATTTGTATGACGATGTGTATTTTCTTTTTGGAGGAAAGGAGTGCATATAAGTGAATAATAGCGCAGGAACTAAAACAGAAGGAATCAATCTTTTCAGAAAGATAGGTTTTCAGAATCTGGCAGTAAATATCGTTATGCTTGTCATGTTCGTAACAGCACTTTTGATAATGAACAGCAACACCAAAAACATTATCAATAGTGCGGTAGGGGCAAGTAATGATGAGATTCAACTCTTAAGTAAGGAAGCGAAGCTTCGTGAAGGGCTTATTACCATAGACGGTAATCTTTCTGCTTTGCTTGGTGCGGTATCAATGGGAACCAACGATCCCGCCAATTATGAAGTGTATTTTACCAATATTGATGCGGTAGAAAAAGAGGTTCCCGATCTTCTTTCATTTATGCAGGGAAGTATTTTGGTCACACAGGGTGAAAACGGTCCTGCACAGATGGAAGCTGTAATGAAGACAACCAATGATTTCATTGCTATCACAGATGAGATGGTTGTCTCGCTTCGTGCTGCCGATGCCGCAACGGCAATGGATATTTATATAAATAAATATATAGATGCTCAGGCAGCCGCATATGCCGCTTATGATACGGCAGAAGAAGCAATCGCAGTTCTTGGAGAACTGCTTAAGGCATATCTTGATATGCTCTATGCGCAGGCATTCCAAAAGACAATAATTCTTGTAGTGGTATTTGTTATTATCATTGCTTTGAGCCTTTGTCTTAATGAAATCAGGATCAGCCGAAAGATTGCAAGTATTGTTTCCGAGTTACATGGGATTATCAGGGGCATTAATAATAATGAAGGCGATCTTACGGCGCGCATTGCGACTAAGACGTCTACAGAACTTGCTTTTATTGTGGACGGAATCAATAACTTTATTGAGACTTTGCAGGGAATTATAAAAGAAGTTAAGGACGGTTCGAATGTCCTTAATACATCCGCTGATTCAATGACGGATAAGATTGAGAAAGCAAGCGATAATATCACAAATACATCGGCTGCTCTTGAAGAGTTGTCCGCAAGTATGGATACTGTTTCAACCACTGCAGATCAGATTTCGGGCAAGCTTGAAGAAGTTAAGACTGCGACCGATGAGATCAGGCAGGAAGCTGCAAATGGTGCAGAGACTGCCGATAGTATCAAAAAAGAGGCTGACGAGATTAAGAACGAAGCTCTTAAAAAGAAAGAGAATACCGGCGTGAAGGTAGAAGAACTCAGCGCGGTTCTTGAAAAATCAGTTAAAGACAGTGAGAAGGTTGCACAGATCAATGAGCTTACCAAGGTTATCCTTGATATTGCATCACAGACAAACCTTCTTGCTCTTAATGCATCGATCGAGGCTGCAAGAGCAGGTGAAGCCGGCAAAGGCTTTGCGGTTGTTGCCGAAGAGATCAGTGCACTTGCCGATAACAGCAGACAGACAGCCGGAAATATCCAGACTATCAGTAACGAAGTTACGGAAGCGGTTAATACTCTTTCAACCAACGCCATGGATGTTATAGAGTTTATAAATAACGACGTATTGAATGACTATGATACATTCGTTGAGACCAGCGATAAGTATGAGAATACAGCGGTAGTCATGGATGATATCCTTGATAAATTCAACAGAAAAGCCGATAACCTTAACATTATCATGGATAAGATGGCTGACTCGGTTGAATCCATTACTGAGTCTGTAAAAGAGAGTACTCAGGCAATTAACCTTTCGGCAGCCAACTCTTCCGAGATTGTCGGACAGATTCAGGGTATCAGCGAAGCAATGGGAGAGAACAACAAAGTTACAGATCAGCTAAGCAACAGCACTAAGAGATTTGCAAATCTCTGATTTGGGGACGGGGGATCACCACCTTTTGTACATGAAAGGAGAGCCGCTCAATGAAAAAGCTGAACAGCCTTAGGGTTAAGCTGACTGCATTCTTTCTGATACCTGTCATCTTTATAATTATTGTCGGGTATACCGCTTACTCTATAGCATCAAGTGGAACACAGGAGACTTATGAAAGTAATGCCGTGACTGCGCTGCAGCAGATGGCAAATTACTATGAGCTTACCTTTTCGGTTGTTGAGGGTAAGACAGAGCAGCTTTCCGGTCTTTCTGAGATCAAAAACTATTACGGCGGGGCATATACGGATACCGAGGAGTCGAGGAATGCTCTTTCCGAGATATACCGAAGTGCAAGGAACCTTGCACAGTCGGACAATATAGTCGGAGATATGTCTATCTTGGCCTATAAACAGACATCGTTTTCCGTGGCAAACGGAAACTATCTGATGTTTAATTATGGCGGATCATCGGCAGCAGCTGAATTTGATAAGACAGGTGATTCTTCTTTATTATCTGCAAGTCCCAATGCAGGTGCATGGATGGGAACGAGAGTATTCATCGATTCCTATCAGGGCGCCAATGCCATTGAGGGCACTCCTTATTGTGCGGTCTATGTAGAGCCATTTTATGATTCACTCGGTGAAAAACTCGGTTATATTTCCACAGATATAAGACTTGATACATCTCTTGTTGCGCTTGAAAGGATCAACCTCGGCGAAGGAAGCACATTTGCTTTTATAACTTCCGACGGCGTTGAGACCAACATGAACGGCAAGAGTAACGCAAACGAAACAATCTTTGCCAATACAACATTCTTTGAAGATATTAAAGCATCTTCCGAGTCATCGGGAGTTGAGTGGATGAAAGATGCCACGGACAAAAAAGTATATCTATATGTCTATGCAAAAGTAGGAGAGTCCGGAGCGGTTATTTGCGGCCGTATTCCAGAGACTGTGATAAGCGGAAGCGTAAATAACATAAGAGTTGCATCTGTTATCGCAGTGATTCTTGCAACTGTTGTTTCTTCGATAGTCGGAATTATCGTTTCTAATAGCATCGGAAGCACGGTTAAGGGAATATCGGATGGATTCGAACAGGCAGCACAGGGAGATCTTACAGTTTCAATTACTTCAAAGCGCCGTGATGAGTTCGGCGCACTTTCAGGTTCAGCAAGCAAAATGATAGAAAATACCAAGCGACTTCTTCTTAAGATATCAGCGACCGCCGATTCTCTTAAGAAGTCCTCGGATGATATCGGAGGAGCATCAGAGTCGCTTGTTACTGCGTCCGAAAATATTACGTCATCTGTCGATGAGATTAGGCTTGGTCTTGATCAGCAGGCACATGATGCGCAAGGATGTCTTGATGAAGCCGACGTACTGACAGATAAGATCGAAGTCGTAAGAAAGAATGTACAAGCGATCGGAGACATGGCATCAGATGCGGACGAATCTGTTAAGAACGGTATCGAAGCGGTAGAAAACCTTAAGACAAAGGCGAATGAGACCAGCGAAGTTACCAATGGCGTTATAGAGGATATTGAAGCTCTCGCAAAAGAAACATCATCTATCGGAAATATCATTGCTACGATCGATGAGATTGCAAGAAGAACAAATCTCCTTTCTCTTAACGCATCAATTGAGGCTGCAAGAGCGGGAGCTGCGGGAAAAGGTTTCTCCGTAGTTGCGGAGGAAATCAGAATGCTTGCCGAGCAGAGTGCTGTTTCTGCGGGTGAGATTGGAAATATCATCACAACGGTTACGGCAAAGACCGAGCAGACGGCGACCGCAGCCAAGCATGCGGAAGAAATCGTAAAACAGCAGGAAGAAGCGGTAGAAGCAACGCTTTCGGAATTCAATGTAATAAATGAAAACTTCAAGACGATTGCGGATCATCTTAAAGAGATCGGACTTCAGGTGGCCGATATGGAAAAGGCGAAAGTCAATACACTTTCTGCTATTGACGGTATCTCGGCAGTTTCGGAAGAAGCGGCTGCTTCGTCTTCGGAAGTTGGAAATACGGCTCTTGATGCACAGAATGCGGCAAAGAATCTGAATGATGTCATCAAGGATCTTAGAGGCGCAGCTGATTCACTGACAACAGAGCTCACGGGATTCAAGTTATGATGACCGGCGGACAATGATCAATAAGGAGGATTACACGCATGAATAGAAAACATATTGCGCTGTCTCTTACGGTGGTTATAGTCTTGACGGTATCAGGATGCGGCAGCAGAAGTGTAAAATTAAATCAAAGAACAGAGTCTTTTACCGATACATCGTATGAGCAACCGGCTTCTGAGGAAGCTGCAACGTCGCAGGCAGTCTCTGAAGTAAACAGAGGAAGCCTCAATTATTCGGAAGCACCTGAACTGTCAGCAAAGGTAGGTGACGGAAGTCTTCCTGCTGTTGATAGCAGGCTCCCTATTAAAGAAGATGTCTTCATCGCACAGACGGATGCAACAGGAAATGCCCTTGAGATTGGCGAGTACTGCGGAAATTGTAATATGCAGGGACTTTCCGGGTCATGGGGTATAGCAAGACCTGTGCTTGAGAGTATTATCAGGTACAACTGCGACGGTAGCTACGTTCCGAACGTAATTAAGAGCTATGAAGCAAATGAAGATTATACAGAATGGACGTTCAAATTAAGACAAGGAATGAAGTGGTCCGACGGCGATGATTTCAACGCGGACGACATTACATTCTGGTACTACATGGTTCATATCAACAATTATGATACAAAGGCAAGCTGGGAAGCACTCAAGGACAATGAGACGGGCGAATTCGCCGTGCTTAAAAAAGTTGACGATTATACCGTGACCTGGAAATTTGATACGCCCAAGTATCCCGGTGCTTTTATCGAGAACGGTGATCTTAAGTGGTGCTGGGCGCCTTCACATTACCTGATAGATCTTATCCCTGCGTCGCTATACGTAGAGAATGAATATTGGGAAAATACGGGGCTTTCCGACGGGCAGGTATTGGCTAACGCCGCAGCTAAGGGAATGTCCTTTGAGTCTGTAGCCGATCTTGGAAAAAATGCCTGCTATTATTTCTGGAACGTTTCGGGAATTCCTACAGTAAACTCCTTTGTTTTGAGTACAGAGGAAGGGCACAACTCAAAAAGCTCGGAAATATGCATACTTGAAAGAAATCCGTATTACTGGAAAGTTGATGCGGAGGGCAAACAGCTTCCGTATTTTGACAATATCTATATGTTCAATGAACTCGAAGATAAAACGGCGGCTTTTGCGAACGGCGAGCTTGATTATATGGATGTAGGAATGGAGCAGATAGGTTCAATACTTTCGGAGCTTGGAGATGCAGCTATACTTAAGACGGTGCTTGGCTCGAGCTGGGGAGCGGATCAGCTGACATTTAACTATACATGTAAAGACAAGAACTATGCAGATCTTTTTGCAAATCCCGATTTCCGTCAGGCGGTTTCTATGTGCGTTGACCGTCAGGAAATATCACTTCGTATCTCGGAAGGATTCATGAGACCGGGACAGTGTGCGCCGTCAACGGGAAGCATGGGATATGACGAAGAGTGGTCCAAGAAGTGGACGGATTATGATTTTGCTTCAGCGCAGAAACTCCTTGAGGGCTGCGGACTTAAGCTTGGAGGCGACGGATATTATCACTTCGCGGACGGTTCGGACCTTTCAATCGATTTTGTATCTCTTGAAGGAAATGCAGATACCATATACAGCGCATTAAAGAGATATTTTGATTCCGCACACCTTAAGACAACTCTTACGGATTATGATGCGGAAACCTATGATCAGCTTATTGACGATAATGACTGGATTGCATCGATGTGTCCTCATATGGACGCCGGCGGACTTTCGTTAAGTGAGAGAGCGGCTGCTTTTGTACCGATAGCACAGGCTGCCGAGTGGTATGGAGAGTACGGAACGTATTATACAGATCACAGCCTGGGAGTTGCGCCTACGGGAGATATGGAAAAGCTCGTCGAATACTATGAACAGTGGATCAACACGGCGGACAGCGCCAAGAGAGATGAGATAGCATCTAGCATCTATGAACTTCACAAGAATAACCTCTGGTCCATAGCTTATGTAGAAGGCGCCAATTCCTACTGCCTCATAAATCCGAAGTTCCACAACTTCGCAAATAAGCTTGTAAGCAATGACCTGTATCAGTACATGAATATTTACCACTTTGAGACTTTATTCAAAAAGTGATAGAATTTACCATTATCAGTGCCATTAAGTGTAATAGCTTAATGGCACTTAAATTTTACTAAGATGATGATTGATCTATAAATTGGCGAAAACAATAAAAATGCTATATAATAATTTTTATGTAACATTTAGTTTTAAAATATATATAGGATGTGTATGAAAAAATTAAAAGTTATATTATTATCTTTGCTTTGCGTAATGACTGTTTCGGGTTGTGTCAGATTTGAGACGACAATGGACGTTAAGCTTAACGGCAAGATGGACGTGGCCATATGCTATGCAACTGTGGATATGGGCGAAAGGGACCTTGAAGAAATCCTCTCGGAAGATCAGGTCGAGGATTATAAAGAGGATGGCTGGGATGTCGAAGGATACAGGGACGGAGGATATTCCGGATATATTATCAGGAAAGAAAACGTTTCTGCGGATGAAGTTAGCGATGTTTCCGATGAATTCAGGTCGCTTAGGCTTAGGAGGAAAGGTATTAAATACTCGCTTGAGTGGGATATCCTCCGCGATGCGAGGAATAATAATTTCTCCGGCGATTACAGAGACTATGTTAAGATGAGTGGTGCGCAGATGACGCTTACCGTGAATCTTCCGGCAAAGGCCAAGGCACACAATGCCACGCATGTTTCAAGGGATGGAAAGACTTATGAATGGGATCTTCTTAATTTTGACGATCCCGACGGAATATATCTTGATTTCATGCTTATTGATTTTAAGCTTGTGGCAGCAGCTGTGGGCTTACTGGTCGCTCTTATAATAGTTGAGATCGCAATATTCAAATGGCTGAAGAACAGGAAAAAGTCAGGAAATAGTGGTACTAGCGCAGGTAACAGACTTATGAGCTCGCTTAAATCACTAGCTCCAAAAGGCAAAGGTAAGAAAAAATGAGAAAGTGCGGTTGCTTGAGATATACAGACTCTTGCAACCGCGCTTTTTTTCTAACTTTATAACGCACATATCGCATCTAATGCGACAGCAGAGCGGATATATAGCTTTTATGTATGTGAACAACATGTTACAATGTGGTTAATGATTGAAAGAGGTTTATAAAGGAGGAGGACATCGTAGATGAAAAACGGTTTAAAAGTAGCGCTGCTTTCCATTGCGTTATGTGCCCAGTTATTTGTCCCTGCGCTTAAAGTTCAGGCGGCTACGACAATAACTGAGAATAAAACTGGTAATCAAGACGGATATGATTACGAACTTTGGAAAGATGGCGGAAACACTAGCATGACGCTGAATTCAGGTGGAACATTCAGTTGTCAGTGGAGTAACATAGGAAATGCACTTTTCAGAAAGGGTAAAAAGTTCGACAGTACAAAGACATATCAGCAGATCGGTAATATTTCTTTTGATTATGGCTGTGATTATAAGCCGAACGGAAACTCTTATCTTTGTGTATATGGTTGGACCAAAGACCCTATGATCGAGTATTACATCGTAGACAGTTGGGGCTCATGGCGTCCACCCGGAGGATCACCGAAGGGACAGATTCAGGTAGACGGCGGAACATATGACGTTTACGAGGCAACACGAGTTAATCAGCCTTCAATCGAGGGTAACAAGACATTTAAGCAGTATTTCAGTGTTCGTACTCAGAAGAGAACCAGCGGAACTATCAGCGTTTCGGAGCATTTCAAAGCTTGGGAAAAAATGGGGATGAAGCTTGGAAAGATCTACGAAGCAGCATTGAATATCGAGGGATACCAGAGTAGCGGATCTGCAAATGTTTATAAGAATAACCTGATCATCGGAGGATCGTCTTCAGGAAATAACAATAACAACAATAACGGAAATAATAATAACAATAATAACAACGGCAATAAGAATAATAACAACAATAATAACGGCAATAACAATAATAATAACAACGGTAACAACAACGGTGGCAACAATAACGGCGGAAATAACGGCTGGAATTGGGGCAACTGGTGGAACTGGGGAAACAACGGCGGAAATAACGGTGGCAACAACGGCGGCGGAAATAACGGAGGCAGTGCTCAGAATTCCGCAACAGTTCAGTGCGAGTCCATGAGCAAGAGCGGACAGTACGCAGATACCATCGGATCACCTTTTAACGGAATGGCTCTTTATGCAAATAATGATAAGCTCAGCTTTGATCAGAATTTTGCAAGCGATACAAGTGATTTCACACTCCGCGGATGTTCAAACAATAACAACATGGCAAGAGTAGATCTTAGGATCGGCGGCCAGAACAAGGGTACATTCTATTATGGCGGACCTTATCCGGCAGAATATACCATCAAGAACGTTAAGCACGGAACAGGAAATCAGAAGGTTGAGCTTGTTGTAACAGCCGATAACGGTCAGTGGGATGCTTACGTTGATTACCTTAAGTTCAGCGGCGCAGGCTCAAGCTCAAATAATAACAACCAGAGTAATAACAACAATAATAACAATGCTGCAAAGAATAACAACAATAACAATGCAGCGAATAATAACAACGCAGCTAATAACAACAACGCAAACCAGAATAACAACAAGAACCAGAAGCTTATCGCTCTTACATTTGACGATGGCCCTACAAGCACAACAAACGAAGTGCTTGATATACTTCAGAAGTACAATGTAAAGGCTACATTCTTCCTTATCGGACAGAATATTAACCAGAACACCGTCAATACAATGAAGAGACAGGTAAACATGGGATGTGAGCTTGCAAGCCATTCTTTCACTCATCAGGATATGTCCAGAATGAGTGCTCAACAGATAAAGGATGAGCAGCAGCGTACAGCAACTGCAATTAAGAATGCTGTAGGCGCAGATGTAAAGTTCTTCAGACCACCTTACATTGCAATCAGCAACACAATGTACCAGAACATCGACGTTCCTTTCATTCAGGGAACAATGCACAATGACTGGCTTGATAACACATCAGCTCAGCAGAGAGCACAGTCGGTACTTAACGGCGCAAGAGACGGACAGATTGTTCTTCTTCATGATTTCCAGGGAAATTCGAAGACAGTCCAGGCTCTTCCTCAGATCATCGAGGGTCTTCAGAAGCAGGGCTACACTTTCGTAACAGTAAGCGAGCTTTTCCAGAAGAAGGGTGTTAATCCTAACGTTGAGTACAAGATCTGGTCAGCAACATATTGATAAGATAAACGGGTATAAAATAAACAGGTAGGTTACAATATATATATTTAAAGAGAAGACGGTCGGAAACGGCCGTCTTTTCTTTAATCTTCGGGAATGCGATAGAAGCGCCCCGAGACTCTTTCTGATTTGAAGACATTTACAAAAGATGAAGGGTCTTTTTCTTTTATGGCATTGATTATCTGGGTGACCTGAGTTGCCGTGATGACAGAGTAAACAACGGATTTATCTTCATCTTCTTCATGTGAGCCTCTGCCGTAGATTATCGTGGAACCATGATTTGACATTTTGTATATCAGGGCGCTGATCTCGTCAGGGAAGCGCGTTACAATAAACAACGTGGTCTGCTGGTATTTGCGGTACAAAACATGGATTATTGTCGTAGAGACATATTGGAATACTATGGAATAAAGAGCGCGCTCCCAACCAAACAAAGCGCCTGCGGTGATAAGGATGCAGGCATTTACATATAATGCCACATTAAATCCATCAAGACCTTTTTTATATAGATAAATAGCAATGAAATCAATTCCTCCGCTTGTGGCGTCCATCAAAAGACAAAGGCTGATAGCAACTCCGTTTATGATACCTCCGAATATACTTATCAGTATAAGGTCGTTGGTTATCACATAGCCGGGAATAAAATCGGCCAGAATACCTGTCAGCAGGATAACAAGGCATGAAAGAGAAGTGAACTTTTTTCCTATATACTTAAATCCAATAAAAACGGGAATAATATTTATGGCGACGTTAATAGGAGTATAGGGAATCTTGATTCCTATAAATCTATCCGCGATCTCCTGTATGAGAAGTGTCAATCCGGTTGCGCCTCCGGGCAAGATTCCTCCGGTTCTGACAAAAGATTTGATATTAAGCGCAAATACCACAGAAGCAATAGTCACAACAATGAAGCGAAGCGACATCCATCTGTAATTGTTACCTTTTATCTTTTCGTTCATCTCAGACCATCCTTACATATTCGTTTCTTCCCTATAATTATATCATTAGAGTATAATTTAATAAAAAGAAACAGGAGGCGTATACGCTATGGCGTTTAACATTGATAAGATTTTTGAAAGCTATGAGCCTTTTAGCAGGATAACTACTAAAAAAGAGTACGAGAACCGAATGAGCACCTTTCAGGCTGAAAGATATGCTTATCTTAGGGAACTTACAGAGGCCACGGATATGGCTGTAGCTTCAAATACTTTTTGCGACGGAGTACATGAGAAGTTTAAGAAGTTTGGCAAGGTTCGCACGGGAGAACTGATGGACTTAAACTGTTTCCTCATTTACTACATTTTTCCTTCTATACTTAAGAATGAGGGAGAAAGAGCTGCGGCTATTTGTAACACTCTCAAGGATACCTGGAACAGCCGCTTTAAATGCGATATAAACTATACAGATTACGATAGCTTAATGGGAGGATTCAAGAAAAAGATCCTGGGAATTGCGGTTGAAGAAGAGGATAAATAAAAGTAATGCGAGTATGACTCCGTAGGGCCAACATCAAAACAATCGGAAATTTCTTGTTTCCATAATTGATCCCTTTCAGACACTGACAGTGATATAACCAAAACGAATATCATGATATTCATTATAACTATTAGCGAATAGGATGTATATGTATTATAGTGAATTTATCAGGTAAAAAAATATAAATATGGTACTAAAAATGAACTTGGAAACTGTTGAGTCGTAGAAAAGAAGACTGTGAGAATGGAGTACATGATCATGAAAAGAATTGGAAAACTTTTAGCAGTATCATTAATGTCAACACTTGTTTTTTCGTTTGGAGTATGTGGAAGTTGGACTTTGAAAAATGTAGAGGCTAAGGAGAATAAAGCGATGATGAAAACTGAAAAACTGAATCTGACAACAGGGTGGGATAAGACTTTTGAAAAGAGTGATAAGGTTGATCACAGCAAAGTGACATTTGTAAACAGATATGGAATAACACTTGCTGCTGACATGTATGTTCCAAAGAATGCGGAAGGAAAGCTTCCGGCAATTGCGGTTGCGGGGCCTTTTGGTGCGGTTAAGGAACAGTGTTCGGGATTGTATGCACAGGAAATGGCAGAGAGAGGTTTTTTGACAATTGCCTTTGATCCGTCATTTACAGGAGAGAGCGGAGGTCAGCCTAGGTATATGGCATCTCCTGATATAAATACTGAAGATTTCATGGCTGCTGTAGATTTTTTATCGGTTCAGGACAATGTGGATCCTGAGAAAATAGGAATTATAGGAATCTGCGGATGGGGCGGAATGGCTCTTAACACCGCGGCTCTTGATACCAGGGTAAAAGCTACGGTAACATCGACAATGTACGACATGTCCAGAGTTAATGCCAACGGATATTTTGACGCAGATAATAACGAGGAAGCCAGATACAATAATAAAGTGGCGCTCAACAAGGCAAGAACAGAAAATTACAGAAGCGGAGAATATACAAGAGCGGGCGGATGCCTTCCGCTTCCCGTGCCGGAAGATGTCCCTTTTTATGTAAAAGACTATAGCGAATATTACAAGGGAAGAGCCTATCATGAGAGGTCTTTAAATTCCAATGAAGGATGGAATACTGTAGGCTGCATGTCTTTTATCAATCAGCCGATACTGAGATACACAAATGAGATAAGAAGTGCGGTTCTCATGATCCACGGGGAAAAAGCCCATTCTTGCTACTTTAGTAAGGATGCCTATGCAGATATGACAAGAAACAGTAAATATACGGATAATAAGGAGTTGATGATCATACCAGGTGCGGTACATACAGATCTTTATGACAACGTGGAAGTAATTCCTTTTGATAAAATGCAGGATTTCTTTGTAAAGAATCTCAAATAAGGTCGCTAATTATATATACAAAGGCATTGGGGATGGGTATAATCATTGGGAGAATGAATATGTGAAGAAAGAGTGGGATAGAAGAAATGAAATCTAGACATAAGGATGTATTACTTTTCTCAGGGATTTTTTTGGTGCTGTTTGTATTCTTTTATGTTGCTCATCCGCTGATACTTTTTGACTCGGATGATTGGGAGATGTGTAGTTATTTCAGGAGACCTCTTCCGATGCCGGGTGGGTATAACGGGATAAAAGTTTTTCCGGAAACATTATTCCCGATACTTACAGAGATTGCCGCAAATTTTGTCTATCCTATAATGAAGGATTATCTCATGTCACTTGCTTTAGTTTTTGCAGTGACGGGAGCGCTGTTTATTTCAATCTATTGCAGAGTATTTGTTTCGCTGACCAGAACGATAATGGATGATAAAGAAAGCATAATTCCCGATCTTTTGGCTGTTTGCTTTTTGGCATTTCATTTTCTTATTTATAAAAATGATTGGTTTTCAAATACGCACTTGTTCTGGTCGGGGGATGTGACTTGCTTTATTCATTATGTATTGACCGGTGTCTTTAATGCCGCTATGGTCTTGTGGTTTATGAACAAAGCATATATAGAAGGCGATAACTATGAAGTAAAGCCTGTCGGAATTAAAGACGGTGCTGTACTACTTGCAATTTATTTTGCAGTTTTTTCAAACATGTTTACAAATATTATTCTTGTCTCTTTTGCGGCGGTTGAGATATTCAGTGTCCTTCTTACGAAAAGAAAAGATAAGAATGCGATCAAAAGATTTATGGAGAGCAGATGGTATTATCCGGCAGTGCTTATTATGTGGGCGTTTGCGCTCGTAATACAGCTTCTTGATCCGAGGAATGACGACGCAAAAAAGCAGATATCGGATAAGATTGGTATTGCAGAAATAACAAAGTCGGTTATTGCTAATTTCACTGCGATAAATAAGATGTGTTTGCTTATCTTTGCGGTTATGGCCGTGATGTTTGTTGTCTGCGTATTCAGGAAAGGAGAAAAAGTTGTAAAAACTTCGGAAGCAGTGCTACTCGTAAAAATCATTGCTGCGGGATTTTTTACTCTTTTATATCTGATACTTCTTTCTGCGGTGAGCGGAATTAATTATGTAGGAAGAAGTGATGTTGCGCTTGGATATTATTTTTATATGTTCCTGTTTTTTATGATCGTTTTTGGCATTGCGCTTAAGAATGTCGATGGAAAAGAGTCGGGGCTCGGCGTTGTTTTACCGCTTCTTACATTTGTGACGGTTGCCCAGACGATAAATAGTTGTAAATCTTATAGGGATTACAATGATTTCGCTTTGACAAAAGAGCAGGTTTATTCAATCGGTCAAGATATCTTGAATCAGTATTTTGCCGCGGATATGAGCGGAGCTGAGAATATGGAGTTGCATGTTTTGGCCAATGAAGAAAGAGACAATACCTGGCCGTATACATTTTATGTCGGAGATGCGATATCCGATTCGCTGTCTAGACACGGAGTTATAAGTAAATTTATCAAATGTACGGTGATCTACGATAGACAGAAGGACGAAGAATTTAAGGTAGGATTTTAAAGTGGCGTATATTTTAGGGGCGGTTATTGTAGCTGCTCCTATTTTTGTTATAATTCTTATAAGTTTTAATGAACAGGAGGAGAGCTTATGAATACGGCAGATAAACTTGAGATACTTTTGGAAAAAGCAAAGAGTGATTCGGCTCTTAAGCGGAATCTTCTTGATACGAGAAATGAGGCAGATCCGCTTGCGGCTTTTTGTAAGGTGGCAGCAGGCGCAGGAGTTGAGCTGACTGTTATGGATATAGTAAATCAGGGCGAAGAGTTCTATGCGGAGATCAAGCGCAGCACCAACGGTGGCGGAGAGAATTCTCCGGATCTTGATTTTCAGAATGATGAGTATTCTATATTTATGATGAGACTTTCTGATCTGTGATATGGAGTTTTTTTGGGGAGTAGCTATTGTTGCTGCTCCCATTTTTGTTATAATGCTATATCAGATAGAGAAAAAATTGAGATAAAAATGTGTTAGGAAAGAAAAAACGCAATGAAAGAAATATCACTTAACGATCTTCGTAAACTTCCGGAGGGTTCATACAGGCTTATAGATGTGCGCGATGAGGCGCTTGCTTCGTATGGTATGCTTCCGGGCGCGATTCATATTGATATGGAAGAGCTGGGAAAAGAAGACAACGCGGCAATCGGCGATATTCCGCAGGATAAGACTATTATTCTTTACTGTCAGATAGGTAAAAAGACTAAAGAAGCAGAGGAGCTTCCAGCTCTTAACGGGCGCGAGTATTACGGTCTTGAAGGCGGATATATGGGCTATCTTCAGGATGAGCTTGCTCACATGGAAGAAGGTGGCGAGAAGCAGAAGAAAGCTGAGATGAGTATCAGAAAGAAATACCATAAACAGCTCTTTTCCAGATTTGCGAAGGCGTGCAAGACTTATAAACTCATAAATGAAGGAGATCATATTGCGGTATGCATCTCTGGCGGCAAAGATTCTATGCTGATGGCGAAGCTCTTTCAGGAGATTCAGACGCACAGACAGGTGAAGTTCGACGTGACTTTTCTTGTCATGGATCCCGGTTACAACAAAGAGAACAGGCAGCTTATTGAGAGTAATGCCAAGGCGCTGGGCATACCGATCACGATTTTTGAGAGCAATATTTTTGACTCCGTCGACAATATAGAAAAGAGTCCCTGCTATATCTGTGCGCGAATGAGAAGAGGCTTTTTGTACAGCAAGGCAAAAGAGCTTGGATGTAACAAGATCGCACTCGGTCACCACTACGATGATGTTATCGAGACAATTCTCATGGGCATGCTTCAGGGCGGCCAGATCCAGACGATGATGCCAAAGCTTCACAGCACAAACTTTGAAGGCATGGAACTTATTCGTCCCATGTACTTTATCAGGGAGAGTGATATCTGTGCCTGGAGAGATTACAACGAGCTTCATTTCCTTCAGTGCGCATGCCACTTTACAGAGACATGTTCGACCTGTCACACGGACGGAACGACATCGTCAAAGAGATTGGAGACTAAGAAGCTTATCGAAAGGCTCAAAAAAGACAATCCTTTTGTTGAGTCAAATATTTTTAGAAGTGTTGAGAATGTGCAGCTTAATACGATCATCGAGTATAAAAAAGATGGCGTAAGGCATAACTTCCTTGATGAGTATTGATATTTTGCAATATAAACAATATTGGAAAAAAGATTTAACTAAAGTGATAAGGTAATGATATATGAAAACAGCTTTTATAACGGGAGCAACCTCAGGACTTGGCGCCGAGTTTGCTCGTAGATATGCAAAAGAAGGATATAGGCTTATTCTCACGGGAAGAAGAACGCAGCGTTTAAGCGCTCTTAAAGAGGAGCTTGGCACAGAGTGTCTTATCATAACGGCGGATGTTTCGGATGAGGCTAAGTGCAAGGAACTTCTTAATGATATAGCTGATGAAGAAATAGATGTATTTATCAACAATGCAGGATTTGGTACTGCGGGAAGTTTTCTTGAGACGAGTCTTGAAAAAGAAATTTCTATGGTGAAAGTTAATGACATCGCTATGCATATCCTGTTCAAGGGAGTGCTTGCAAAGATGCATAAACAGGGACACGGAACAATTCTTAATGTCGCTTCGTCGGCAGGTCTTTTTCCTGCAGGACCGTATATGTCAACTTACTATGCATCAAAGGCTTATGTCACATCGCTTACGAAGGGCGTCGCGCATGAGCTTAAAGAAATCGGCAGCAGCGTTTATGTTGCATGTCTTTGCCCCGGACCTGTAGATACTGAGTTTAATGCAAATGCTGACGTTACTTTTTCGCTTAAAGGTATTTCGGCGGAGAGATGTGTGGACGAGTGCCTTAAGGGGATGCGAAGAAAGAAAACGGTTATCATACCGACGCTACGAATGAAAGCTGCAACTTTCGGCGCAAGACTTTTACCTGAAAGCTTTGTGATCATGATGACTGCAGGGCAGCAGAAGAAAAAAAGACAATAAGTATAACTGAGTCTGCAAAGGTGATTTCAACACCCTTGCAGATTTTTTTACTCTGAAAACTTGACAGTCATAATATTATACGCTATATAATATTGTATCAAAACAAAATGAGTGAGGTGATTGCATGACGTATCAATTAACGGCACCGTTACTCGATGCATGTGTCTTGGGGATTGTTCGAAGTGAAGATTCATACGGATACACGCTGACCCAGAAGGTGAGGCAGGTTGTTGATATTTCCGAATCGACGCTGTATCCGGTGCTTAGGCGTTTGCAGAAGGTGAACTATCTAAGGACATATGATGCGCCTTATCAGGGGAGGAATCGGAGGTATTACGCGATAACAGATGAGGGCAGAAATATGCTCGAATTTTATGAGAATGAATGGAATGAATATAAGGATAAAATCGATGGCCTGATCAAGGGGACGGGATTGGTGCCGTCGGAGGGAGTAATGGAGGAAAAAGACTGATGAATAAGGAACAATTTTTGAGGGAGCTTAATGGAAAACTTAAATATCTTCCCGAAGCTGACAGGAATGATGCGATTCGTTTTTATGACGAATATATTTCGGAGATGGAACTCTCCGATGAGGAGGATGTTACGACTAAGCTCGGAACACCAAAAGAAGTTGCGTCAGATATCATAAGCCAGTGTACTCAGAGACATATTGATAATGAGACAGAACAGAAGACTGTTAAAGGCGGTGCCACAACAATCTGGCTTGTTATTCTTGGAATACTGTCACTTCCGTTATCTCTACCGCTTGCGATTTTGGCACTTACATTTATTTTTGTATTTATAGTCCTTTTTTTAGTAATGATTGTTGTTGCATTTGCAGGAGCAATTGCAATCCCGTATGCGCTATTTGTTCACGGGGTGGCGCAAAAATTATTTACATTGGGATACGGCCTTGTGTCCCTTGGCGGTGGTATCTTAATGGCGTATGTCTTGTTGGCTGTTTTGAAAAAGATATTTAGAGCGATGGCTAAGAAAAAGAGAGTGAGGAGCATATATGAATAGAAAAAAATTCTTATCATTGCCGCTGTAATGATGGGAACGGGATTTTTGCTTGAAATAATATTATTCAAAAAACTTAAAGATAATGGAAGGATATATAGATGAAAAAGAAAGTATTACTTATTACAACATGTGCGCTTATTGTTGTCGGGGCAGTGGCTGTGAAAATTTCAATCGGGATGGGAGCGATTCCGGTTGTGAAGATTGGAGGAGAAAGCGTAGAAGAAAGCCAAAATATGGTACGTGGTAATATAGACATAAGTGAATTTGATACTCTTACGATTGATGCGAGTACGGTAGATGTGCGTATTTTGGAAGGAGACGCGTACAAACTTGAGTATAATGTAAAAGAAAAATATGTTCCGGAGGTCAGTCAGGACGGTAAGAATTTGACTGTAAAACAACCTTCTCTTAAAGCTGAAATAACATTTTTTAGTATGGATTTAACAGCGTGTAAGGAAGAATCAAGTTATACCATTACGGTACCTAAAGATACTGCACCTATAAATGTTGATGTTAAAGCTTCCACGGACGACGTTGTAATTGACGGTGTTGATGTGAATGGAAAGGTTGTTTCGGATACGGATAGCATTACATTAAGTAATGTGTCCTCAAGTGATCTTTATGTAAAGAGCTCCACGGGAAAGATAAAGCTTGATTATTCTGAGTTTGACAAGCTTGAGCTTGAATCGTCCACTGATGACATAATCGTTGAGAATTGTACTATTAATGATCTCGCTGCAGATTCATCAAGCGATAAGATCACACTTAATAATGTCAAGTTAAATACTGCAAATCTTAAAGCTCTTGATGACATTGTTATTGATATAGTGGGACAAAATGACTATTCGTTGGACCTGACATCATCTACAGGAGAAGATATCATTGTTGAAGGGAATACGGCGGAAGGCTCTTTTAAGTCAGACAACGGGAGCGGTAAGAGTATAACTGCTAAGTCAAGTACAGGAGAAATCAAGGTTTCTTTTGCAAATAAGTAATCATCGTTATTTGAGCGGTACAATATGTACCGCTTTGTTTATGCATAATAAAGAAAAAAGTAATAATTTGTTCGCGAAATACTATGTTATCTTCATTGACAGCAATGTATCATATTGTATATGATATCTTGGATAATTATAGAAGGAGAGATACGATGCAGACCGAAGTAATGGAAAAATGTGACATGCTTGTAGAGAATAGAAATATTATTTACAAGGGTTTCATGTTGGAAGACAGCCTTATGCAGGTTTTGGCGGCAATGTCGTTTGTAGATCGCGGAGAGATTGCGGATGTTAAGGCTATAAAGAGATGTAGAAAGATTTTGCGCAAGAAACATAGTGCGTTTTCATACCTTCGAGGAAACAATGAGCTTTTTATTTCATCAAAGATGGCTCTTTCCGATGATCCGGAGAAGTACCTTGATGATATCACAGAGACATATGAGAAGCTTCAAGTTGGTAAATTTTTTGGATCCACATACAGGGTTTTATCGGCATTGATCATATGTGATGCGGGAAAAGCCGATGAATCGGATAAGATAATAGAAAAGACGGAAGAACTCCTTAACGGCATGAAGGAGGCACATCCTTTCCTTACAAACGATGAGGACACATGCCTTGCGGTATTGCTTGCTATGACAGAGAAGAGTAGCAAGGATATTTTGAGCGAACTTGAATCGACATATCTTGAAATAAAGAATGAGTTTATGCTTTACAAAAACTCGGCATATTCGCTGTGTCAGGTGCTTACGACTTTAGACGGCGCATATAAGAGAAAATGTGAAAAGACAATCGCTTTGTTTGACTCTTTCAAGGAAGCAGGCACAAAGTATGGCAAGGAATACGAACTTGCCTCACTCGGACTACTTACCAACATTCAAATGGACGTGAAGGACATTGTTGCGGAAGTAATAGGAACTGCCGAATATCTTAAGAATAAAAAAGGCTTCAATTTCTGGTACATGACAAAGCAGACAAGGCTTATGTTTGCGGCAATGCTGGTAGCTGAAAGTTATACGGGCGATTCTGCTACATCCGAGGCATCTGTTGCAAGCAGCACGGTAGCCAGAGTTATCGCACAGCAGGCGGCTATGTTTGTTGTACTGGTATCGTCTTCGGCAGCATCAATTACAACATCAACATCATCAAATTAAAGATGATATAAATAAAGAACGTGAAAGATATTTGATATGTATCTTTCACGTTCTTTTTGTTTTTTAACAAAGTAATCAGTTTGCAACAGCAAGCAATTTCTCAAATTCTTTTGTTTCAAGAGGCTTGGAGAAGTAGTAGCCCTGAATCATGTCACAACCTGCGTTCTTTAAAAGGAAATACTGTTTTGCATTCTCAACACCCTCGGCGATAACTGTGAGATCGAGGAGCTTTGCCATCTCAAGAATACATCCGAGAAGATTTTTTCCTCTGTTGTTCTCAGCAATATCTTTTATAAACTCGATGTCGAGCTTAAGTGCGTCGAGTGGAAGAGTGGTAAGCATATTTATTGATGAATAACCTTTTCCGAAGTCATCCATTTCAACCATAAATCCGGCTTTCTGGAGTTTCTTAACAACAGATACAATGTGCTCGACATTATCTGTATAAGCCGTCTCGGTAATCTCTAAGTGAATGTCCGAAGGGCTGATCTCATTTTCCTCGATTGTCTTTTGGAGGAAATCAACTATATCCGGATCAAAAATATCAACTCTTGATACATTTACGGAAACAGGAATGGAGTAGCCAAATTCTTTTTTCCATCTGCGAACCTGAGCGGCAGCCTCTCTCCAAACATATCTGTCGAGCTGTCTGATAAGACCGTTCTCTTCAAGCAAAGGAATGAAGAAATCGGGCTTTACAAGGCCGAATTCAGGATGTTTCCATCTGATAAGAACTTCTGCACTGGCAAGTTTGGGAGTTTTACCGTGTACGTTGTACTTGGGCTGGAAAACCAATTTGAACTGGTGCTCTGAAAACGCTTTGCTTATACCATCAAGAAGCCTTGCTTCAAACATTTCCTTTTCATGCATTTTGGCATCATATACTTCGTAAGAAGTGGAGTGCCTTACTTTGGAAATGGAGTTGCAGGCCTGAATGGCACGATCAAAACGCTGTTCAAGAGTAGCTTCTCTTGTTATGTCCGGATATATTCCGATTCTGACGCGAATATCCGGAGTTTTTAACATAAGCGCAAGCTTATCGGAAATCTGATGTACAAGAAAATCGTAATTATCCTGATGCTTTATATATATATAGAATTTATCCGCATCATATCTGCATGCGATTCCGCCATGTTCCTTTGCAGTTTGAGATACACAATCACCGATTGCACACAGAACCTTGTCTCCGAAACTTCTGCCATAAAGCTCGTTTATAAGGTGGAACTTGTTATAGTTCAGTACAATTGCATCAACACCTTCATAAGGGTGTTTTTTGTCGTAATCATATGCCTGAATAAAAAACTGCTCTTTGGAACAAAGACCTGTCAACGGATCGACAGTTGGAATATTGATTAGATCGCCATATGATGTCATACCGATGCTAACCGACTCTACAGAAGATCTTGGCGATATGTCCATAAAGTTATTTTCCTCGCTCCCTTTTGCGTTATTATGTAGTACAAGTAAGTTTAATTAATTATACATACAAATTGACAAAAAAACATAAAGTTCGCAAAAAAAACACAATTTTATCACAAATTCTTTTTTGCCCGTCGTTAAGCTAAAAACTCCAATTTCAGGTTTTATCTGGGATTGAGGCGTATTTGATGCTATCTGTCACAATTAAAAAAATATTTTTTTTAATAAGATATAAATATGTTATAAACTTGTTTTTTATCGTTGTTTTAGTTTATAAAATTATGTATATTTATAAGATACAGTCAAATATGTATTAGTTTTTTAAAAGGTGACATACGATACACATGAAGAAGAAACCATATGGCGGAATAAATGATATTCCCCAATATCTTCTGGAACAATACGGCGACAGAGGCAGGATGATACGCCAAGGCCCGCCTGTTGCAATGGATACGAAATCAATGGAAACCATAAGCGGCCGAAAGACAAGGAACTGTTCGGTGGTTGCCGTTACAAGAGTCATAGATTATTACAGACGAAGAAATAAGATTGAATCTGTTCCCGAAGATATAAGGCATATATATAAAGATGTAGAAGAAATAGCTGAAAGTTACGGATACACTGATAAGATAGGAACATTACCGTTTTTTATCTCGGGGATTGCGAGAGAGGCGTTTGCGAAATACGGCGTGAAGACAAAGTGCAGAGGCATTTATATATGGAGCTTTGAAAAGCAGGTTGTAAAAGAAATCTGTGCGGGAAGGCCCGTGATAATGAATATCGCAAGAGGCTTTTACAAAGACCATACGGTAGTTGTTTCCGGATACTGTATCTGGCAGGTAGGGGAAAAGATATATCCCATGATCCGCGTGATAGACGGATGGAAGAGCGGATATCACTATATTGATTACAAAGCGTTCGCAAGAGATATAAGGCAATCAATATTCGGATCGTTTAATACATTAGAAGTTTTTTAATAGAAGTTTTTT
>Ga0247609_10000596_pt1 | contig 48795 bp, 33 predicted proteins | sample 172DNAGHGlowgp2_FD_193487 | JGI IMG/M metagenome (GOLD analysis project Ga0247609, IMG submission 193487) | Sheep rumen microbial communities from Palmerston North, Manawatu-Wanganui, New Zealand - 1728 DNA GHGlow gp2 | ecosystem: Host-associated > Mammals > Digestive system > Stomach > Rumen ... | reverse complement strand
AATGATATTAATTGTAGTCTTTATAGCTTTTATGAAAATGATTACGACCACGTCATGTGTGGGGCACGGAATGATTGTGTTTTAAGACCACAGATGAACAGATGACAAGGATGCTGCGACAGATTTGAAGGATGTTTCCCTGATCTGTCGCAGTTTTCGTGGGGTTGTCGCAAATTGTGGGAGCGAAAAAGGAGAAAAAGCATAGTGGGTGGGAAAAAACGCCGTAATTTTGCAGCAGAAACAAAAAAATAACAAATAAAAAAACAATTATGATGACAAAGAAGAATTTGGTAAAGCAGGTGCTCATGAGCATCGTTACCGTAGCAACAGTGTTCGGTTTCACAGCATGTAGCGAAGACACTTTAGAAGAGAGTTGCGGAATGGCTGAAAAGAAGGCGGCAGCCGACAAGAGCATGGTCGAGAAATACCACGCCTCGGTCAACGGCAACCTGCCCCTGTCGGTGGTGAAGATGAGCGAGATGGAGCATGTGGCACAGGCTACCGCCAACGTCATGCAGAGCGTGAAGGCCAACCTCGGTGGTAACTACGCCGATCTGACGGGTATGATTCATTATGGTTACCTGAGCAAGAAGGCCAACTTCAATCCTGAGTACAACTTCTTCTTCGACGCCGGTGACTTCATCAGCCGCTATGCCTCGGAGAGCGACTATCAGCAGTGGAAGCAGGCACTGGACAAGGCTGTCGTTCTGAAGCGCATCGGTTACAGATGGGATACCGCTAATATCTGGCGCTATGCTTTCGTTGACTTTGAAATGACGGAAGAGAAGTTCCACGGTGTGTCAATGTTCATCCCGCAGGCTCCCACCATCGGTGAATATGCCAAGATGAACGAGGACATCAAGCAGATGGAGTGGGCCGGTGCTATCTCTTTGCTTTAAGCTGGGCGTACTCGCGGCGAGCCCTTTCCAACTGTGCGAGGAACTGCTCGTTAGACAGCAGACGGCTCATGAGGGCAGTGGCCTCTATCAAGGAAGCTTCAGTGTCACTCTTCCAGTGGCGACCGCAGACAACACGGTTTACGGCATACTCCTGAGCACGGCTGATGAGCGCCTCGGTAGAATCGGGAACGACGAGCGCCAAGGTAAGTGCATAGACCCAGCCACGGACACTGTGGCCCGAGGGGTAACTGAAGGATTCGATGTAAGCTGAATCCTCTTCTTCTACCAATGATGGTTCATTGTAATAGATGTGGGGACGCGTGCGGCGGAAGTAGTCCTTGGCGCGTCGGTTGGTGGTAGCGGCATCCTTGCGGGCTCCTTCTACCAACTTGAAAATCTCAGGGCATTCCTCGGGACCGATGATGAAGCCTGCGGGAGCGCTGAACGCCCTGGAAGTCCACTGTACCTCATCGAGAGCTGCCTGTATGGCGCGCGGGGTGTTGCGCTGTTCCTTGCCCCATTCATAATAGTATTTGTCGTGCTGGAATGCTTCGCTGTCGAACGCTGGAGGATCAGGCAGGTAGAGCATGTGGTTGGGCAGTTCATGGAAACTGAGGAATGCCGGCGTCTTCACCTTCTTGTCGCCACTACCGGCCTGTGCGACAGTCAGCAGGGAGGAGATGTCGACGGGGCCTGTGGGTGTAGGCACGAAACGGACATCGGGAATGACAATGGTCTTGAACCAGTCGCGGAGGTAGCCTTTATACTGATTCTGGGAGTCGGCCACAAGGAGCAGCACCTGACGACCGTCGGAAAGTCGCGGACCGACACAGAGTCCTTCGTAATTGGCAAAGGAGCGGGCGGTCAGGTTGATGTTGGTGCGGAACTCGGTGAGCAGCTGTTTCTGCAAGAGGTCGCCGGGCTGTTGCAGGGCGGGATTTACCTTGTAGAGTTTCACATGGACATAGGAGCCGATGTTATTGGGCGTCTGATAAACCTCACGTTCGAGCACGATGAGCTGGCCGTCGTCGAGGGCTGCCAAGCCGCTGACGCCGAGGGTCGCCTTGCCCTCAGCACCCATAACGGATGATGAGTCGCTGACATACCAATACTGCTCGGCAGGTTGCAGGTCGTCGTTGAAACTCTGAAAACGCAGCACGTTGGGAATCTTCCGCTTGATGTTGGGCTTCTCGCCGTCGGTCTTCAGCGTATTCTCCGTCGTAACCCAAAAACGATGGGTTTGGGCGTTGTAGGTCAGAGCCTCGAAACCGCGGTTGCCATAGCTGACGCCGAAGACGGCGGGGATGTTCAGTTGGCGTCCCGTCAGTTGGCCGTCGAGCGTGTATTCCACAATCTGACCGTCGGCCTCGCCACTGACGAATACGGTATTGGTCTGTGGCACGTAGCAGATGCCCTCCTCGTCGCGATTGGGCTGGTGGTTGGTCATGAAACTGTCGGCACGCACCTCGCGGATATCACCATCGGCATCGGTGCGGATGGTCATCAAGTGGAAACCGGCCGTAAGCGACTTGTCGTTGGCAACGGCATAGCGGTCGCCCCCAAGCCACGTAATGCCACTATAATTGCCGGCGGGGACGGTCTTGGGAAAATGGTGCTGCTTATGCTGCACGACTTGCTGTGCAGCCGTCGAGAGCACTGCCGCGAACAAGAGACACGGAATGAGGATGCGTTTCATAGGCGGTTTTGTGTTTGACAATTCTTATGACTAATAGAGTTCGGCGGGAATCAGTTCCTTGGCGCGGTTGAAATCCTCTACCGTATCCAATTCTATAGAGAAGAGGTCGGTGGTGTCAACCACACGGAAATGATGCCCTTGAGGGATGAGCCGTTCGAAGGCACGCTCATAGAAAATATCGATGAGCCCCTCGTGCTCTATCATCTGCTCCAACTCGCGGAATAACGCCGAAGAATAGTCAGCAGCAATGCGTTCGATGCCTACCGACTCGCCAATGGCATCGGCAATGCTACACGTCTTGCTGAGTTCTACGACACGGTCGTTAGCGTCGGTGATGATTTTGATTTCCTCTTCGCCGCACTCGTGACGGTTCAGTGCCAGTGCAGTACCCTGTTCGTTGACCATCCGTTGCACGGTTTCAGGGTCACAGAGGATGTCGCTATCCATCAGCAAGAAGTCCTTGCCATCGGTATAAGGCCGCGTCATCCAAAGTGAGAAAATGTTGTTGTTGTGCTCGTAGTCGGCATTGTGGATGAAATGGATATTCAGAGGTGAGGGCTGAGAGGTGAGAGGTGAGAGGTAATGTTCCGTGAGGAAATCACGCAACATCTCTCCACGATAACCCGTCACCACCACCAGTTCACGGATGCCGGCGGCCAACATGGCATCAACCGTTCGTTGCAGCAAGGTGCGCTCGCCCACCTTCAGCAGACATTTTGGACACTCATCGGTCAGCGGACGCAGGCGTTTGGCCATACCCGCTGCAAGAATAACTCCTATCATAATTAATTACGTGGAAAATAAAATTACTCCGAAAGTATTTAGAATTACTCCGAGAGTATTTAGAAATTCTCTTGGATTCTGGCAGCAATCTCCTTGAACTCCTCCTCGCTGAGCTTCAGCTTCTCACGGCGGAAGTCAGCGTCGGTCTCACTCTGCATGGGGATAAGGTGAATGTGGGCATGAGCAACCTCCAGTCCCAATACTACCTGAGCCACCTTCTTACAAGGGAACGCCTTCTTGATGGCAATGGCCACACGCTTGGCAAACTGCTGATAACGAGCAAGTTCGTCGTCATCCATATCGAAGAAATAGTCCACCTCACGACGGGGAATGACCAACGTATGGCCTTTCACCAACGGATTGATATCGAGGAAAGCATAGAACTCGTCGTTCTCTGCACACTTGTAGCTGGGAATTTCACCGGCAGCAATCTTTGCAAAAATATCCATAATTCTTGTCGTTATTACGGTATAACGTTATTTCGTTATTACGATGATTATGCAATCGAAATGTTCTCAATGCGAAGCTTAATGGTCCCGCGAGGAATTTTGATTTCCACCTCGTCACCAATCTTCTTGCCTAACAGTCCCTGGGCAATAGGCGTCTTGATGCTGATCTTGCCGGCACGCAAGTCGGCCTCGTTCTCACTGACAATGGTGTAGCTCATCTTTGCGTTGTTGTTGAGATTGGTCATCTCCACCTTGGTCAGAATCTGGACGGAATCGGTGCTCAGACGTGACGTATCCACAATCTTTGCCTCCGAGATGGTAGCCTTCAACTTGTTGATTTTGTCCTCCAAATGGGCTTGGGCCTCCTTGGCGGCATCATACTCGCTGTTCTCGCTCAGGTCGCCCTTTTCACGAGCCTCGGCAATGGCTGCCGAAGCCTTCGGACGTTCTACTGCTTCCAGGCGGTGCAGTTCGGCTATGAGCTTGTCATAGCCCTCTTGTGACATGTATGCCATAATGTATATCTTTAATTTGTTTGATGTTTCTGTCTTCAGACGTAAAAAAGAAAGAATCCCGACTCACGTCCTGTCGGAATCCCTGAACTCTTATCATGTCTTTATCCGTTTGCAAAGTTAGCAATTAATTCCCAACTGACAAAATTTTCGGCAAAAAAATTGAAAAAAAAGTTGATTTAAGTCAAGAAACGTACTCCCGTACATCATTTTTTTATTATTATTTCTTGCAGAAAACTCAGAATGTCGTAACTTTGCAACGTGTTTTTCATAGTATTAGATTTAAGGTTAACAAAAGGTTCGGGGCTCAGCGGAGTCCCTTTTTTAGTTCATAGTTTATGAATCAAAAGATATTGATTACAGGAGCCAGCGGTTTTATCGGCTCATTCATTGTGGAGGAGGCCCTTCGACGCGGGTTCGACGTGTGGGCCGCTATGCGCAAGAGCAGTTCACGACAGTTCTTGTCGGACGACCGCATTAATTTCATTGAGCTCGACCTGTCGTCGGAGACGCAGTTGACCGAGCAACTGACAGGACTGCAGTTCGACTACATCGTACATGCCGCAGGGGTCACGAAGTGTCTCGACAAAGCCGACTTTTATCGTGTCAACACTGAAGGGACGCAGCATTTGGTACATGTGCTGAAGGCTCTCCAGATGCGTATAGAGCGTTTCGTCTATATCAGCAGCCTTAGCATTATGGGAGCCATCCGTGAAGAACAACCCTATACGGAAATCCGCGAGAGCGACACGCCACGGCCCAATACGGCCTATGGTCGCAGCAAACTCGAGGCTGAACAATGGCTGTCGACGGTTCAGGACCTTCCCTACGTCATTCTCCGTCCGACTGGCGTATATGGTCCTCGTGAACGCGACTACTTCATGATGGCCAAGAGCATCAAGGCGCACACCGATTTTGCCGTCGGATTCAAACAGCAGGATATCACTTTCGTCTATGTCACCGACGTTGTTCAGGCCGTATTCCTCGCTATGGAGAAGGGTGTCACAGGTCGTAAATATTTCCTCTCCGACGGGGAGGTATACCAGTCTTCTGCTTTCAGCAACCTCATTCGTAAGGAGTTGGGTAATCCCTGGTGGATTCGCATCACCGCACCCCTTTGGTCGCTGCGTGTTATCACCTTCTTCGGCGAACATATCGGAAGGATGACAGGCAAGATTACCGCCCTCAACAATGACAAGTACAACATCATGTGCCAGCGCAACTGGCGTTGCGACATTGAACCCGCCCGCCGGGAACTGGGCTACGAGCCACAGGTAAAACTCGAGGAGGGCGTGCGTCGTAGTATAAAATGGTATAAGGAGAACAAATGGCTATAAGAATCGGAGATTATCTCATCCGCGACAGTAAACCCATCAAGGGATTGCTTGCCGTCGAGTGGATAGCGATGGGTTATCTGCTGTTGACCCTGTTGATGATGGCTTTCACATGGAATAAACTGGTGAATGCCGAGTCCATGCTGATGCTACGTTTCCTATTCATCATGGCGACATTGACCGTATGGATGCTCTACCGTTGGAAGCCCTGCCGACTGACTATTTTGGTGCGAATCGTTATGCAGATGGTTTTCCTTTCGTGGTGGTATCCTGACACTTACGAACTCAACCGCGTCCTGCCCAATCTGGATTATCTCTTTGCCACTTGGGAACAAACGGTCTTCAACTGTCAGCCCGCATTGCTTTTCTCGCAATGGGCTCCCTGGGGATGGTTCTCCGAACTCATGTGCCTCGGCTATGTCAGTTACTTCCCGCTCATGACACTTCTGCTGCTTTACTATTTCGTCCAGCGCTACGACGAATTCCTCAAAGCGGCGTTCGTCGTTCTCGCATCCTTTTTCGCTTTCTACGTCATCTTCATCCTATTGCCCGTTACCGGACCGCAGTTCTACTACCTCGCTGTAGGTACTGACCGAATTGCACAGGGCATTTTCCCCGACCTTGGTGATTGGTTCCTTACCCATAGCGAACGCATGGCAGCACCAGGATGGAGCGACGGCTTCTGCTACTACCTGCTTGACTTGACGCACGACGCAGGAGAACGACCTACCGCCGCCTTCCCTAGCAGCCATGTCGGTGTCACCACAGTCGTCATGCTGCTGGCCCTCCGCACCCGTTGCCGATGGCTCACGCTCGTCATGCTGCCATTCTACATTCTCATGTGCCTTTCTACGGTGTATATTTATGCACATTATGCCATCGATGCCATCGCCGGATTGGTCACAGGCATTGTTTTTTATTTTGTTGCATTGCGCATCTATAAGTTTATTTAACAATAAAAAGCGCGCTTTTTCCTCGTTTTTTCGTACCTTCGCGGCAAATTTCATATTGAAAAAGAATAAGATGAAGACAAAAGCATTGATTTTAGGTCTTGGCATTCTGCTCTTGACCTCGTGTTCAGGAAAGTTAGGACAACTGACAAGTGACAATTTCAAGGTGACGCCCAACCCGTTGGAGGCTGAGGCTGGACAGGTGACTGCCACCATCAACGGTACATTCCCTGAGAAGTATATGAACAAGAAAGCCGTAGTGACGGTCATCCCCGAACTGCGCTTTACGCAGAATGGCATCCTGCAGGCCGTGAAGGGTCAGCCGGCAACGTTCCAGGGCGAGAAGGTGTTGGGTAACGACCAGACCATCTCTTATCTGCTTGGCGGCCACTACACGATGAAGACTATGTTCCCCTATCAGGATGCCATGCAGAAGAGCGACCTCTATCTGACCTTTGACGCCAAGATTGGCAAGAAGCAGGTCCAGGTGCCTGCCGTCAAGGTGGCCGACGGTGTCATTGCGACCAGCGAACTATGGCGTCAGACACTATTACAGTCAGCTGGCAGCACTGCTCAGGATGCTTACCAGCGTGTCGTTGCCCAGAAGCAGGAGGCTAACATCAAGTTCCTCATCCAGCAGGCCGAACTGCGTAAGAGCGAACTGAAGAACGGCTCCGTACAGGAGTTCGTCGCACTGTTGAAGCGTATCAGCCAGGAGCGTGAGACGTTGAACCTCCAGAATGTTGAGGTGTCGGCCTATGCTTCACCCGATGGTGGCTTCGCCCTCAACGAGAAACTGGCTAACAAGCGTCAGCAGAATGCTGAGGGTTATGTCAAGCAACAGATGAAGCAGGCCCAGCTTGCCGAGAATGTTGAGGCCAACTACACCGCTCAGGACTGGGAGGGTTTCCAGCAGCTCGTTGCCGCATCGAACATCCAGGACAAGGATGTCATCCTGCGCGTTCTTTCTATGTATAAAGACCCCGAGGAGCGCGAACAGCAAATCAAAAACATGAGTGCTGGTTTCCGAGAGCTCGCCGACGGCATCCTGCCCGAACTGCGCCGTGCCCGTCTCACCATCAACTACGAGACCATCGGTCGCGATGACCAGCAGATCCAGCAACAGTTCAAGGACGATGCCTCAAAACTCAGCGTCGAGGAGATGCTCTATGCCGCCACGCTCACGGATAATGCTGCTGAAAAGAAGAATATCTTCCAGCAGACCGTCCGTCAGTATGCTCAGGACGTCCGTGCATACAACAACCTCGCCACACTGGCTTGGCAGCAGGGTGACTTCGCCGAGGCACGTCAGTGGCTCGAGAAGGCACAGACCGTCAACCCCAACTGTCCCGAGGTATATGCCAACTTAGGCATGCTCGCTCTGCAGCAGGGTGACTTGCTGGCCGCTGAAAACTACATCAGCAAGGCTGCCGGAGCCTACAACCTCGCTGAGGCTTTGGGTAATCTCCACCTCGCTCAAGGAAACTATGCACTGGCTGCTCAGGACCTCAAGAATGTCGTCTCCAACAGTGCCGGTCTCGCCCAGCTACTCAACAAGGACTATGTCACTGCCGCCCAGACGCTGCGTGCCGTAAAGCCTGCCGACGGCATCACCGAATACCTGCAGTCCATCATCTGCGCCCGCCAGGGTAACGAAGGTATGGCAGGATTCTTCCTGCGTCAGGCCATCGAGAAGGACGCCAAGTTGTCCTCTTACTCTGAGAACGACCTCGAACTGCGTAACGTCGGCAAATAATAAAAAAGTAAAAAGGTAAAAAGGGTAAAAAAGTAAAAAACAAGGCAATGAGTAATACGATGACTACTGCTGGAAAGATGGTAAAAAGACTTTTTACCTTTTTACCTTTTTACCTTTTCGCCTTTACCCTTATATCCTGTGGTGTCGACAGCGATAAATTTCGGCTGACAGGCCGTCTGCGCAACATCAATCAGGGCGAGTTCTGGATATACAGCCCCGATGGTGCCATTGAGGGCATCGATACCATCCTTGTGCGTGACGGACGATTCTCGTACGAGACGGAATTGCGCATTCCTTCTACCTTCATCATCATCTTCCCCAACTACTCCGAACAGCCTGTTTTTGCAGAACCTGGTCAGGAGGTTGATATTAAGGGTAACGCCTCACACATGAAGGAGATGCTTATCAAAGGGACGGACGACAACGACGCGATGACGGAGTTACGCATGGAACTGAACAAACTCATGCCGCCGGAAATTCCGAAAGCCGTGGGGAAGTTCATCAGCGAAAATCCCAAGTCGCTTGTCAGCCGTTATCTCTTTCAGCGTTATTTCCTTGCCGACCCGCAGGCTAACGTCGAACAGGCCTATGTTCTCGTTGGTGCGATGCAGAAGGAAGACCCCGACGACGCCCTGCTTTCAAAATGGAAAAATGAACTCGACGGGCTGCGCAACGGACAATTGAACAGTCGTCTGAAGGATTTTACCGCAAAAGACATACAAGGACGTAATGTTTCGCTCGCCGACCTCAAGTCGAAGGTTAACGTCATTACCGTCTGGGCTACATGGAACTCTCAGAGCACCGACATCCAACGGCGTCTGGTGCGCTTGAAGGCCAACAATGGTAACAAGCTCAGCGTGGTGAGTGTTTGTCTCGATGCTGATGCCAAGCATACTAAGCGTAGCTTGGAGCGTGACTCTCTCCCTTGGAAAACTATTTGCGACGGCCGTATGTGGCAGACGCCTATGCTCGCAAGACTGGGCATCGCCGACGTTCCCGGCAACCTCATTCTCGACCAGAACGGTGTCGTTCAGGCCCGTAATCTCAATCCCCAGAAACTCGAGGAGAAAATTCTCAAAATGCTCCGCTAACATAATTCGTGTCATTCGTGGTTAAATAAACATCCGTATAATCCGTTTAATTCGTTGTATAAAATATGAAGTCCGTGTTTAAGTGGTTCCTCCGCGCCGTCATTGCGCTCATTGTACTGGTAATTCTTCTGCTGGTCGTAGGTTTCTTTGTCGTCAATTCCAACTCCTTCCAGAATAAGATGCTCCAGCGCGCTGATGCCATGCTCGAAGAGAAGCTACAGACACGCGTCGATATCGACAGCATCAGTTTCAACCTCCTTACGCTCAATGCCGAACTCTACGGATTATATATCGAGGACCGCCAGCACCGTCCCATGCTCCGTGCCGACCTCCTCAAGGCCAATGCCGACCTGCTGCCCATCATTATCGACGGCATCGTACGCGTCAACGAGGCTCGTCTTCAGGGCATCCGCGCTGAAATCCACCACATACCCCACGACTCCATCGACTCCATACCCAACTACAAGTTCATCCTCGACGCTTTCAAGCGCGACCACAACCCCAACCAAAAGGAACTACGTAAGGAACTGAAGAAGAAAAAGCAGAAGATAGCCTTCGCCATGAGTCGTCTCACCGCCGAGAAGATTGACGTCCATTTTAACCATTACCACTTCTCCCTCGGTGCTCTCGCCTTCAAGGAGTCCAAAGGTAAGCTTGGCGTCAACATCGAACGCCTCTCGGCAAAATGGGATCGCACCAACAAGAAAGGGTGGCAGGTAAGCCATAGCGCTACCATCGCTTCTATCGCCCTGCGTAGCGAACGCGCCGGCGAGGTTCTCGCTGACATCAACGGTCTGCATTTCAGCAACGACAACCACCATCCCCGCAAGAATGCTGGCAAACCCAAGCGTGGCTTCTTCGATGCCGAACATGTCAACGCCTATGCCGACCTGAAACTCACCGTCGACTACAACAAACTCGACTCTGTCTTTGGTCGCCTCACCGAGTGTACCGTCCGCGACACCATCATGGGTGTCGACATTCGCGATCTCCAGACCGACTTCCTCTACAACAAGGAAGGCCTCCACCTGCGTGACTTCTTCGTCCAGCAGGTCAACACCACGCTGCGCTTCGACAAGGGCTTCATCCAGTTGCCCAGCAAGAAGACCGGCCGTCCCTTCACTTTCCGCACATCGTTCATCAAGGGTCGTGCCATTCTCAAGGATATCTCCCGACCCTTCGCCCCCGTGCTCAAGGACTTCACCGAACCTCTTAACCTCAGCGTACGCTTCAGTGGTGAGGCTGACTGCTTGCGGTTCAACGATGTCCGTGTCAGCACCGACGACAAGCAACTGCAGGTTGCCGCCAAGGGTACCATTACTGGTCTCAAGGATAAAACCCAGCTGCGTGTCCATTTCGATATTGACCGCATGACCGCCAAAGGAGGCAGCAAGGAACGTATCATCAAGCAGTTCCCCGTCAAGCGTTTCATGATGAAACAGCTTCACGCCCTCGGTACTCTTCACTATACAGGCTCGTTCAATGTGCTATATAAGAAGGAGGAGTTTCAAGGCCGTTTGGGTACTGCTGCCGGAGCACTGAATTTCTATTTCGCCCTCGACGAAAACAACAAATACCTCTCTGGCCGTGCCTCCACCGACTCCATTGAGATCGGTCGCGTCATGGATATGAAAGATATCGGGCCTGTCGCCGCTACTGCCACGTTTAAGGTTGACATCTCCAAGCCTCGCACCGCCATCATGCGCAAACGCCTTGGCGGCAAACTCCCCATCGGCGAAGTCCATGCCCATGTCACGCGCGCTTCCTATAAGTTCGTGCGCACCCGCGACCTCACCGTCCATATCGTCAGCGATGGTGCCGTAGCCCAAGGTAGCCTTGATGCTCCAGGCAAGTGGATGGATCTCAGCTGCACCTTCTCGTTCACCAATACCAACGAGATGCAGAAGACGAAGATTAATCCGAAGATGAAGCTCCGCCTCTTTGGCAAAAGCGACATGACCGATGAGGAGAAAGCGCAGCTGAAAGCCGCTAAGCAAGCCGAGAAAGCACAGAAGAAAGCTCAGAAGCAGGAAGAGAAAGCCGCTCGCAAGGCTCAGAAGCAACAGGACAAGGCCGCCCTGCAGGCTGAAAAGCAGATGCGCAAAGAGCAAAAACAACAGCAGAAAGCCGAAGCCAAAGCCGCCAAACAGGAAGCCAAACAGGCTAAAAAGGATGAGAAAGCCGCTGCCAAAGCTGCTAAGAAAGCCGAAAAAGAAGCTACCAAAGCAGCCAAAAAGGCTGCTAAAGCTGCCGACTAACCCTAAAGCTTAACCTCTTGTCTCTTAAATTCCTCGCTCTGCCCAGTCACCTCTATCCAAATTACGATATCCGATGGCTTCGGCGATGTGCATCGACTCTACGCGTTCTGAACCGGCGAGGTCGGCAATGGTGCGGGCAACCTTTAATATTCGCGTATAGGCTCGAGCGGAAAGCTTTAGACGTTCCATAGCCATACGTAGCATCTCCATACTGGCAGCATCAGGCTTGGCAAACTGATGGAGCATCTTTTCGGTCATCATCGCATTACAATGGATGCCCTTATACGGACGGAAACGCTCCTCCTGAATCTTTCTGGCCTTGATAACGCGTTCGCGGATGGCTGCTGACGGTTCTCCGGGCTGCATCTGACTAAGCTGTGCAAACGGCACAGCCTGTATTTCACAATGGATATCGATACGATCCAATAGTGGACCACTGATTTTGTTCATGTAGCGCTGAATCTGTCCAGGGGTGCAGGCACAGTGGTGCGTGGGGTCGCCATAATATCCGCAAGGGCAAGGATTCATCGAGGCGACGAGCATAAACGAGCAGGGGTATTCCACGCTGTATTTTGCCCGGCTGATGCTGATTTTACGGTCCTCCAACGGTTGGCGCAGTACTTCAAGGACGGCACGTGTCAGTTCGGGCATCTCATCAAGAAAGAGCACGCCATTGTGAGCGAGGGAGATTTCCCCGGGCTGGGGATTGTTGCCGCCTCCGACCAGTGCAACCTGTGATATCGTGTGGTGTGGCGCACGGAAGGGACGCTGACTGATGAGACTGGTGTCGCGGCTCAGTTTGCCAGCCACCGAGTGAATCTGCGTGGTTTCCAGACTCTCGGCCAACGACAAAGGCGGCAGGATACTCGGCAGTCGTTTGGCCAACATCGATTTACCCGAGCCCGGCGGACCAATCATAATGAGGTTATGACCGCCAGCTGCCGCTACTTCCAGGGCGCGCTTAACGCTCTCTTGGCCTTTCACGTCGCTGAAATCAATATCGAAATGGTTCTGCTGCTCGTAGAATTCTTTACGTGTGTCGATGATGGTCGGTTGGTAGCTGTCGTCGCCATTCATAAAGCGGATAACGTCCGTCAGAGTCTCCATGCCGTAGACCTCCAACTGGTTCACGATAGCCGCCTCGCGGATGTTTTGCTGTGGCACGATGAGTCCCTTGAACTTCTCCGCCCTGGCTCTGATGGCAATGGGCAATGCACCTCGCACGGGCTGCAACCGCCCGTCGAGCCCCAACTCACCAACGAGCATATATTTGTCCAATCGGTCACATTTTACCTTGTCGTTGGCAGCCAAGATGGCAATGGCCAACGGCAAATCGTAGCTCGACCCCTCTTTTTTGATGTCGGCCGGTGACAGATTAACGGTGATGTCCATGACGGGCATCTTGAAACCATTGTTCACCATAGCAGCCCTGATACGGTCGTGGCTTTCCTTGACAGCGGTATCGGCCAGTCCCGTCAGGTGAAACTGCACACCGCGCGACATACTTACCTCGCAGGTAACCGTCGTCACTTCCAGTCCGTTTACTGCAGCACAAAATGTCTTTACTAACATCTCTTTTCGTTTTTATTTGTGCAAAGATAGTGCAAATCGAGCGAAATACAAAGAAAAAACGCTTTTTTTTCTTTTATTTCCGAGATGCTGACTATCTTCACTAAGGGTGAAAGTTACGAATAATCGAGCAAAAAAACAAATATATTCGTATTTTTAGTGGATTTAACCTTATTTATTATAGGATAAGGTAAAGAGTTGATATTTTTTGTGTATCTTCGCGGACGAAATGGAATATGTACATCCATTAGAGAGCAAGATAGCACCACCCGAGCGGTTTACCTATCCCTTTGCCTACGAGCCACACCCCTTGTGCCAATTGGCTGCCAAGGCGGTGCAGGCGTATATTGCCAGCCATGAGGAGATACGTGAGGATGCCGACAGGGGAAAGATGTTCGGAGTGATGGTGGTGGAGATTCCGTCGGCCGAACCGACGGATACTGTGGATGCGGCATCAGCGGGCGCGGAACAGGCGGGTGCTAGGGCGCTGGGCTTTTTGACGGCGTATAGCGGGCTGCTGGCGGGACGGAACGACTGGGCGTATTTCGTGCCACCCATTTATGATGCACAACAACCAGACGGGTATTTTAAACAGCAGGAAAGGGAGATTTCTATGATTTCTAGAGATTCTAGATGTTCTAGGGACTCTAGTGACTCTGCCTCGAAGCAGCTCTCCCAGGAGTTGCAGACGTGGCTGTTTCATCAGTACCGGCTGCTGAATGCTCGGGGTGAGGTAAAGGACCTCGTTGATATCTGGCAGGAATACTACAGCCGCCCGAAGCTGCGGCGCAATTATCCGCTGCCTCCGGGGGGGACGGGCGACTGCTGTGCTCCGAAACTGCTGCAATATGCCTACCAGCAAGGGCTGAAGCCTCGTTGTATGGCGGAATTCTGGTGGGGTGAGACGACGAAGACGGAACTGCGCCACCATCTGAACTACTATCCCGCCTGCAGGGGAAAGTGCAAACCTATCCTGACATGGATGCTGCAAGGACTTGACGTTGACCCCAATCCTGAATCGCTGGGTTATGAACACAAGGAACTGCCCATTGTCTATGAGGACGATTGGCTGGTGGTGGTCAACAAGCCCAGCGGGATGTTTTCGGTGCCAGGCCGTTTAGAGGAATATAGCGTCGAGACCATTATGCAGCAGCGCTATCCAGGCAGTTATGTGGCTCATCGGTTGGATATGGGGACCAGCGGACTGCTTATCGTGGCGAAGACACTAGAGGCCTATCTCAACTTGCAGGAGCAGTTTGTGAAGCGCCAAGTGAGGAAGAAATATCTGGCGGTATTAGAGTCTCTAGACATTCTAGATAATCTAGATACTCTAGATGTTCTAGAGAGACGTGGCACCATCAGTCTGCCCTTGCGGCCAGACCCGATGAACCGCCCACGGCAAGTTGCTGACCCCGAACATGGCAAACGCGCTGTTACTGATTACGAATTTCTGTCGGACAACCTCGTGGCCCTTTGGCCTCAGACAGGACGAACGCACCAGTTGCGCATCCACTGTGCCCATCCTGACGGGTTGGGCCGTCCTATTGTCGGTGACGAGCTTTATGGTACCCGCGAAAAGGGTCAGCACCTGATGCTGCACGCTGCTGAGATATGGTTCCGCCATCCTGTAACGAACGAAGAGATGCATTTAGAAATAACCAACAATGAATTCAATACAAATCCTCATGAATAGACTACTGACGGTCATTCTGCTGACACTTGTCGCTCATTCGCTGTCGGCCCAATATGTCGGACGACGCGCTGCCCAACAGCGAGCTGCTGCCGTGATGGGAACGGAAGCGCAACTGGAACTGGCTGTTGTCGCTGAGGGCGACAGCCCTGCATACTATGTGTTTAACAATACGGCATCAGCCAAAGGCTTTGTTATCGTGGCTGGCGAAAAGGGTAACAACGATATCCTTGGTTATGCGACCTCAGGACAGTTTGATGCAGATAATCTGCCTCCTCAGCTGGCATTCTGGCTGGCTTGCTATGAGGAACAACTAGAACTCATCCGACAGAGTAGGGCAGTACCTTATCGTGCAGCTACCATTTATCCGACCATCGAGCCGTTGGTGACTACCCATTGGGACCAGCAGTCACCATATAATAAAATGAACCCGATGAATCCCGTTACGGATAAGCAGTTTCCCACTACGGGCTGTGTGGCAACGGCTATGGCGCAGGTAATGAAATACTGGTCGTCGGACAAGCCAACGACCGACATTCCTGAATATTCCTATAAGCTCAATTCCAGTGGAACTGTCTATCAAGTTGAGGTTCCGGGATTGTCGGCAACGACCTTTGACTATGCGCTGATGCGCAACAATTACAGTTCTGGCGACAATGATGACAGCGCGCAGGAAGTGGCACGATTGATGGCCTATTGTGGCAGGGCAGCCAAGATGATTTATACTTCCACGATTGCGTACACAAATATGCCTGGCAAGTGTTTCCCGGAGTATTTCAGCTATAATGTTAACCAAGTGATGGAAACGCGGGAGTATTATTCCTCGCAGGAATGGGATTCGTTGCTCTATCATGAACTACAGGCCAGCCGACCTGTCATCTATTCTGGAGCACGTCAGAATACCAATAAGGAACAGGACGCTCACGCCTTTATCATCGATGGTTACAAGGACGGACTCTTCCATATCAACTGGGGATGGAGCGGACGCTATGACGGCTTTTTCAAGCTCTCGGAGTGTAATCCCTATGGTAGCGGTACGGGAGCAGGTGTTGGGCGCGATGGTTTCAGTTTTCGCCAGCTAGCCGTCACTCATTTGACGCCGGGTGAGGTCGAACCTACTGAGCCTCGTGGCGGTGAAAGTCCGGAGGGAGGCGGCCTTGTGGTGAACGACGTCAAGTACGAGGGCGTATTGAGGGCAGGTCATGAGATTACCATGAGGGTAAACATCACCAATGAGGGTGTAGCCTATTATAATAAGGCATTCCTTTTTGTTGACGACAAGCTGACAACAGGAGCCGGTGTGTGGATAGACCCAGGAGAGACGGACGACATATTGCTGCATTTTGCTTCGGAAACGGATGGATTGCTGTCTCTGAAGTTGTGTGGTGCCAACGACGGTTCGCTGATGTTCTGGGAAGGGCAGTTGTCTGTCAAGAAAGATAAAGACCCTATGCTGAAATTCAGCGAGGCGACTGTTGCCAACGTTTTTGATCCTGTCGCACGAACCATTTTAGGTCGTTTTTTCGAAGCAACGTTTACTGTGACCAACGAAGACAGCGAGTCTTTTGAGGAACCTATACATTATATATTGTATAAAGGGAGCAAGTTGGATTATGATGTCGCTGGAGAGGTAACTGAAGAAAAATACCTGGCTGCTGGTGAGACGCAGGAGGTGACGCTTAGTTTTGGACCATTGGATGTGAACTCCAGTTATATGCTGGTGGCGCGCTATCAAAAATATTCGGATAAGACCACCGCTGAAGTTCCACTGACGAAATATTATAAGATTCTTGGCGGACAGACGGAGGTAAAGATGGTGCGTTGCGATGGTGTCGCAACAGACGATGAAGAACTCTTCGACCTGCAAGGGCGTCGGGTGACGCAACCCCGTAAAGGAGATATTTATCTGCTCCGCCATCAGGGTATAACAAAAAAAGTAGCGATACCGTAAGTACCGCTACTTTTTTTGTTGTTTTTGAGAACTCGTTCTCACTTTACTCACTTAATCACGACCTTCTTACCATTGTGGATGAAGACACCCTTCGTGGGCTGAGCAACGCGAACACCCTGGATGGTGTACCAAGCGCCGTCATTCTCATTGGCAGAGACAATAGCCTTGATATCGGTGGTTTGGGTAATAGTTAACTTCAGTTCCTTCGTCATACTGAGTTTGTAAGTACCGGCTTCACTCAGGACTAACGTTCCGTTCACCTTTACGAGCTGCATTTCCTCACCAAGTTTAGCATCTTGGTTACCCTCGGCAAGAGCATAACGGTGATTGTTATTGAAGTCACTCCAATCAGCATCAGCGGCATCCTCCTCATCAGTCAGCACTTTATCAACGATGGCGAAATAGTCTGTCTCGGTGATGGTCAGCTCATACTCATAGGCCTGAGTCTCCTCATTGAATACCATCTCAGGAATCTCAGTACGCTTCCAGCCGTTGGCAGCATTGCCAATGATGTAGTACTTCGGTTCCTCTGGAGGTGTGATGGCAGCGATAAATTTAGCCTCAGCAGCCTTCAAATCATCCAAAGTGTTCTGATAGGTAGTAGAGTTGATACTCAGCGACTCCAGCAAGTTCTCGGCATCGGTGATGGCTATCTTCAGTCTATAAGCCTCGTCGAAGCTCTCAGGATCGGTGTCGCCTAATAATTCGGTAGCAATAGCAACCTCCTTGGCCAGTTCTGTAGCTATAGCTTCCAAATCTTCGTCAATCCAGCGTGGGTCACCTATCTTAGCGTGCAGCTGCGGACAGTTAGCCAATGAGAAGTTTCCGCTCTCAGGATCAGCAAATGCTACGATACCGGCAACATTGCCAGTGACGATGTCCTTATCGTCTTTTTTACCAGCCTTTTCAACCTCTTTAGCACCAGTGTCAGTCAGTTCATCTTCAACAGTATAGTTGAAGCTATTGCCTGAAACGATCCAAGTAGGCGTAGCGCTTACCTGACCGCCATTGAGACCAGTAACAAATTCACCATTCTTGCCGCAGTCTACGAGAATGCTGTTCTTGAGTTCATAAGTTTGGAAAGCCTGGCCGGTCTCTCTCATATCATTGAGCTTTCGTCCATTAGCAATGTTATAGAACGTAGAGTTGACAATACTGATTTTCTGCGACTTTGCACCTAATTGTTCCATCTTCTGGCTACTGTTTGTGGTGAGGAAGGCATTGATGTTGGTGTTAGCACTGCCAATGGTAGAATTGGTGACGCTCAGTTCCTGAATGTTACCACCACCGGCAAAGTCAAAGACCTTCTTGGCGCTGACGGCTTCCCAGAAAATATCGCAATTCTCCAAAGCAACCTTGCCTACGAGGTACTTCTGCTTATTGCTATGAACGAGCTGAGTCTTCAGTCCAATAATGTTGAGGTTCTTCAAGGTCACTTCCTCCAGATATTTGGCATCTGCAGGCAAATCCTCAGGAGCAGCATGATGTGGAGCACCAATCTTCGGAGAAATGTTGCTCAGACGGATGAAAGGACCTGTGATAGCTGAAGCGTCAATCGTAGAACCATTACCTTCGATGACGAGCGCAGCATCTGTAAAGATGATGTTACTTACGACGTAGTTGCCGTCGTTCGCTAGGTTAAGGGTAATAGTTGAGGCATTGTTGTTGTTGATAATGCTGTTGATGACAGCAGTCAGGTCTTCACCAGAAGCGACGTATTCTTCGATAGCAACAGCCTCTCCTGCCTTTTCGAGAGCAAGCGGTGAGAATTGTGGTGTTGCCTTGTAGCGGCTAATAGCACCTATCATATTGTAGGTCATGCCGTCAGCAAGTACTACATTTGCATTGTTGTAACCCGCTGCCTCAGAGCCACCCTTGCTCAAGGTGAAGTTCTTACCTTCCAGACCGCTAACCGTGACGCCAATCAGTTTCACGACCTTATTGGCGTTCTCCAACGTGATGTCGCTGAGCGATGCCTCGTCGTAGTCGATGGTCTCAGAGGCGCCCTCGCCGACGATGTCACCTGCGGGTACTACCTCAAACAGACTGTTGTAAATGTTGACGGCACCAGCCCAATTCGGAGCGAGATGCTGACCGGTGGTCACTTTCGTGCTGCCAAAGATGAGGCTGACGCCTGTGTTGTCCTGAATATAGCAGTAGCTGCCGGCAACGAAGGTTGCTACGGCGTCGCCGGTAAATACGAAGTCGGTCTTGTTGGGCAGCGCGTTCAGTTCAGCAACAGTTGCAACGGCTGTACGTGCCACGAAACTCTTCGAAGCTATGGGGCTGGCATTGCTACCGACATAGGCAATGGCCTTGACGACGCAGCTCTCGGTGATAGAGAAAACACCGGTGTACTCTGTGCTGGCGTTAGTAGGATTGGTACCATCTGTGGTGTAGTAAATAGTAGCACCATCGGTCGCACAGGTAATCTCTACGTCTGTCGGAGCGATGAAAGGAGATTCACCATTGATGATGGGAGCTGCTACCGAAGGAGCCTCACCGCCTTCCCATACGATAGTAATCTTGTTGATATATTGAGCACCATTCTGTGAACGAATACCTAAGAAAGCATAATCGCCAGTGACCGTCAGTGTTTTGTTTTCAGCATTGGCGGCAATCTCGCCTAACAGGTCGCCTGCTGCGTCGCCATAAAGATCTTCTGCGGAAGAGAAGGCTTCATTCTTGCCATAGAAACTCAGTACGCGGTCGGTAGTTTTTTCATTCCATTCGACAGTGACAGACTTCAGCTTACCGCCAGACTGGGTGGTGATGATGCCAGCATTGTTACTGCTGGAACGAAGCTGAATATAGGAACCCTTGCCAGAGCTGGCATTACCTGCATAGACTGCAGTGGACGTGAAGGTCTTTCCTTCGAAATTGTTATAGCTGGAACTAGAACCGTCCAGGCCCAAACCTTCCCAAGTCAGTACGTCGGTCATTTCTGCACCGCTACCACCGGTTGAATAGTTGTACTTGAAGCCATAGAATCCCAACTTGGAACCATCGCACCATACCTTGTAAACGCTGCCGGCCTTGACGTTGATGTTAAAAGTGCCAAAATACTTTTCGCTTACGGTAATGCCCTCGTAGCCAGCCATGTCCGTACCGTCTTCAGAAATGTGGAACTTCTTGTCGGCGTTCAGTACTACTGCAACATCAATTTTACCATCGAAGTTAGGAACGATGGTATAGAATGTTCCACCGGCTTTGTTGCCGTTGGTGCCATTACCGGCTGTGTAGGCTGTAAAGCCGTCAACACTGCCTTCTGCGATTGCAGCTTTAAAGTCGTTACCGCCACTTTCACCATAGGTAATGGTGGCTACCACGTCGCCGCTAGCGTTTGGTACATCTACCGTTTGCCCAGAGCTAAAGGTGTCGCCTTCCTGCAAGGCATAAATCACTTCTTCTGCATTTGCCCCTAATACAAAGAGCGACAGCAAGGTAAATAAAGAAAAAATCTTCTTCATACGCTTTTGTTTTTAATTTTTAGTAATGTTAGTAATATAAAATAAATAAAATAATGTGTAGTTCGTTAAAACCTGTGGCAAAGATACGAAGAAAAAACTATATAACCAAATCTTTTAATTTTTTTTATTGTTGTAAATAAAAAGAATTGCAAAAAAATTTGGCAGTTTCAGATTAATTCCTTAAATTTGCACGCTAGAAATAGAATATTATTCATTATTTATTAACCCAAAAACAAAAAAGTATGAAAAAACTATTTACTTTAATGGCAGCAGTACTGCTCTCGATATTGGGAACAGCGACTGCTAATGCTCAAGAAGAAGTTGACATCACAAACCGCGTTGGCTTCACTTGGAATGGTGAAGAATCCTTCACTTTTAATGATGATGGCTCGATTACGTACAACTCTAAAGCTTGGGGTGGTCTAGGCATTTGGTTTGGTGAAGAAGATTTGTCATCTTATGCTAGTATTACTTATGAATTTGCAGAACCAACACCTGCGTGGGGTCAGGTTCATGTCTATCAAAATGGAGTAGACGGTAGTGTAACGAAAGGCTGTGATGCAGGATCAACCTCTTTTACATATTCCTTTGATGGGATGGATGTCTCTAGTATTGCACAAATTACCTTCCAGCCTTCAGCTGAAACTACTTTCCAAATCAAGCGTATCTATTTGACTACAGCTGTTGCTTATGAGCCTGTTGGTGTTTCTATTTTAAATGAGGACGCAACATGGAAGTTCTTCCCCTCTGCTACGTTTGCTGGTTTCTCTGAATATGCCAAGGTTGTGCTCACTGTGGATATTCAGGGCGTTGATAATTTTAAAGGTTGGGGCCTCGGTGAAATTACAACACCTCATGTTACAAAGAATACAACAACTTGGGCTGTTGAAGAAGGTCTTATGCCTTTGGTTATTTCAAGTGTTGAAAATGGAGAAAAGACATTCTCAATCCTAATGAAGGATTTGATTCCGACATTGACCTCTTGGCCAAGTCAAGAAGGTGATCCTGTCGAACCAGGGCAATATGGTGCTATCTTTAATATGTACGGCCAGGGTGGCGGTGAATGTACTGTAACTATGAAGAAAATCGAGGTCTTCGAGGTTAAGGATCTTGAGGGTACTGACGTTGAAGTTAATATTTCTGACGGTGATGCACTTGATGTTGCAGTTGCTGAAGCTACAACCCTTTTGGGCGTCAAAATTGGTAACGTAACAGTCAATCTCCCCCAAAATGGATCTGTAAATGTTTACAATACCATTGTTGTTCCTAATGGCCTGACCATTAATGGTGAGGGTTCGATTATTAATGCTTCTGAGTTGGCTGGTGATGTCATTACTTTGGATCGTACTGCTGCTTGTGTTCCTAAGGCAGACGGCAGTGATTCTGGTCACAAATTGATTAAGACGGTTAAGATTGCAGATGCGAACATCCTTGGCCTCTCAGGCGCGCTGATTAAGGATAATCAGAAGACATTGCTGGAGAACTTGGTGATTGAGAACACTGTAGTTGAGATGCCTAACGCTGGTAAGAACGTTATTGACTTCAATGGTAAGGGCTATGTTGGCAATGTTGCCGTAAAGAACTCTACCATCTATGCTACTGAAAAGAACACTGGTTTCTTCGCCCAGTATGGTAGCCGTCCTAAGAACGTGAATGAAGAACTGGTGCAGAAGTTCGACGTTCAGAACTCTACGTTTGCAAACATTGCTGTCGGTAAGAATGTCTGCGACCTGAAGCAGAACGGTACTGATAAGAATGAGTATGTTCTTAAGAACAACATCTTCGCTACTGTTGGTAAGAAGGGGCAGACTGTTGTTGGCTTTAACAAGGGTCAGACAAGTGCTACTCCTAAGTGGGAAGTTTCTGGCAATACCTTCAACTATCTTGATGGAGAAGAGATGACCGATACAGGTGCTGCTGAGGTGGATAAGGCTGGTAAGAAGGATGATAAGGACATCGTGACTGGCAATGTTGCCGGCGTCGCAGCATTCGTTGAACCTACGGATGGTAACTTCCAGTTGGCTAACTGCCCGCAGTTGCATGCAAAGATTGGTGACCCACGCTGGATTGATGCAGAATTGGAAGCTTTAGCTGCAGACTTGGAGAAGGAGGTCGCAACTGCTACCGCACTGTTAGGTGACACCGATCCTGAGAGCTTCGACGAGGCTTACAGACTGAAGATTGCCATCACCGAGGCTGAGAGCTTGCTGCAGTCGCTGAGTATCAATACGACTACCTATCAGGAGACATTTGACAATCTGAAGGCTGCTGAGGCTAAGTTCATCGAGGCTACCAGACCTCACTACTACATCATTGGCAATGCTGCTAACGGTTGGAGCCGTACGGAAATTCCTGAGATGGTTTATAACGATAAGACTCAGCGTTACGAGTATGAGCTGACCACTACCGATAAGGACTACTTCGCAATCGTTGATAAGGTGCTGACACCTGATGAGGATGCTGCTGATGCTGATTGGAGCGACTTCAATACGAATCACCGTTATGCTCTTGCCGAGGGCGACCAGGAAGCTAAGATTGAAGAGGAGATGCAGCTGATCAAGGTGAACGGTACGCTGGTTCTGAATGCAGCAGGCACATACTATCTGAGCATGGATAAGGACCTGAAGCTGACCATCATCAAGGCTCCTGAGGTTGAGGAGATTACAGTTGCTAAGGCTCTTGAGATTATTGCTGCTCTGGAGGATGGCAAGAAGACTGATGTAGAGTATAAGGTGAAGGGCTTCGTAGTTGGTGATCCCGACTTCCAACGTAAGGCTGACGAAACGCTCTATGGCAACGTTAACCTCAATATGGCTGACGAGAAGGATGGAACTACGACGCTGAACGTATTCCGTGCTAAGAGCTATGACAATGAGGCATTTACCGAGGAGACCATCTCACTCATCAAGGCTGGTGACGAGGTTGTATTCCAGGGCAAGCTCCAGAAGTATGTGAAAGAAGGAGTTACAATTCCTGAACTGGTTAGCGGCTGGCTGATTAGCGTTACCAGCAGTGTTACTGGCATCAAGGCTATCTCTGCCGATGTTACCGACGGCGCTTGGTACACCATCCAGGGTGTTCGCGTTGCTCAGCCCACAAAGGGTGTCTTCATCCACAATGGTAAGAAGGTCGTGATTAAGTAAGTGATGTGTGTCGTCATGGCATGACGACATGCAAAACAATAAAAAAAGTGGCAACTAAGCAAATAGTTGCCACTTTTTTGTAACTTTCACCCTTGGTGAAGGTACTTCAACTCGAAAAAGTCAAAAAACTTTTGGCTTTTTACTCGTTTATTCGTACCTTTGCAGCATGATTGAGATAAAGAAGGTTGAAGACCGCAAGGGATTGAAGCAATTCGTGCAGTTGCACTACGATATGTACCGCGACTGTCCATGGGCGGTGCCGTTTTTGTATTCCGACGAAATGAACACGCTGAGCCGCGACAAGAATGCTGCCTTTGAGTGCTGTGAGGCTGACTATTTCATCGCTTACAAGGATGGCAAGGCGGTAGGCCGTGTGGCTGCTATCATCAACCGCCGCGCCAACGAACGCTGGGAGCGGAAGCAGGTGCGCTTTGGCTGGCTCGACTTCATTGACGACTGCGAAGTGTCGAAAGCACTGATGGATATCGTAGCGCAGTGGGGCCGTGAGCGCGGAATGACGGAGATGGTCGGACCTTTGGGCTTTACGGATATGGACCGCGAGGGCCTGATGATAGAAGGTTTTGAGGAAGACGCCACGATGTACGTCAACTACAACTACGCCTACTACCAGCAGCATATCGAGGAAATGGGCGGTTTCGAGAAGGACAACGACTATATGGAATACAAGGTGAAGGTACCCGAGCGGGTGCCCGACAAGTTCCATAAGATAGCCGAAATGGTGTCGAAGCGCTACAACCTGCAGGTAAAGAAGTTTACCCGCAAGGAGCTGGTAGAAGGGGGCAAGGGTCACGAGATCTTCAATATCATCAACGAGACGTATAAAGACCTTTACGGCTATTCGCAGTTGTCGGATAGGCAGATAAACCAGTTGGTGGACGAATATATCAAGATTGCTGACCTGAATCTGGTCACAGCCATTGAGGACTGGAACACGCCCGACCATAAGCTGATAGGTTTCGGCATTACGTTTCCGTCGTTTACGTCGGCACTGCGCAAGACCCGCGACGGACGACTGCTGCCCTTCGGCTGGTGGCACTTGCTGCGCACACTGAAATGGCACAAGACGAGCGTTGTCGACCTGTTGCTTATCGGTGTGTTGCCCGGCTATCGCCAGAAAGGTGCCAACTCGTTGATTTTCGACGACCTGATTCAGTGGTTCCAGCGCTATGGTTTCGAGTATGCTGAGGCTATGCAGCAGATGGAAACCAACGAGGGCGTTCGCTCGCAGTGGCAGTATCTGGAATCGCGCATCCACCGCAAGCACCGCTGCTATAAGAAAAAACTATAAACTGCGACGCTGTTTTATCATCCATTGTCGCAGTTTTATTATCCATCGACGCAGTTTTAACGTCCATTGGCGCAGTTTTAACTTTATCTGCCGACTCCAGCCTGTTTTACTACGGACAAAACAGGCTTTTACTTCGGGCTAAACAAGTTTTTACTACGGACTTACCGTTGCCTTACCGTTTTTTCTCTTCGGCCTCGATGAGCTTTAGCAGGCGTTCGACGGCTTCTTCCTCGGGAATATTCTTCTCGACGCATTCCTTTCCGCGGTAGAGCGATATCTTGCCGCGTCCTGCTCCGACGTAACCGTAGTCGGCATCCGCCATTTCGCCGGGACCATTGACAATGCAGCCCATGATGCCTATCTTCAGGCCTACCAGGTGGCTGGTAGCGGCTTTGATGCGCGCGATGGTTTCCTGTAGGTTGTAAAGCGTGCGGCCGCAACCCGGGCAGGAGATGTACTCCGTCTTGGTGAATTTGATGCGGGCAGCCTGGAGGATAGCGTCAGCGAGGGTGACGAGCTGTTCGCGACCGAATCGCGAACCACTCTGGGGGCCTTGGAAGGACTGCGAACCACTCTGGGGGCCTTGGCCAAAGGCCTGGTCGGCATGGATGACCAGCTTCGTGGCGCGGCGGTCGATGAGGAGGGCGCCGACAGCCATTGCGGCTGTGAGCTGGAAGGTCTCCCAGGCCTCCTGTTCTGTTTGTTGCTGTGGCACAGCAACATCCTCAACAGCAGCATTCTCTACGGGTGCATCCTCAACACCCGACAGGTCAAGGGTGATGGTGTCGTCGTGGATGCTGGCTTCGGCTTCGGCGCGGAGGCGGGTGCATTCGGGGATGAGTTCCACCAACTTGCGGGCAACGGGGATTTCGCATTCAGGCTCCTCGCTGAGCGACACGCGAATGGTATCGCCAATGCCTTCGGTGAGCAGGGCACCGATGCCTACGGCACTCTTGATGCGGCCGTCCTCACCTTCGCCAGCTTCGGTAACGCCAAGGTGCAAGGGGTAGTGCATGTCCTCAGCATCCATTGCCTTTACCAGCAGTCGTACGGTGGTAACCATCACGACGGTATTCGAGGCTTTGATACTGATGACGACGTCGTTGAACTGCTCGCGGCGGAAGATGCGCAGGAACTCCATACAACTCTCCACGATTCCCTCGGGTGTATCACCGTAGCGCGACATGATGCGGTCGGAGAGCGAGCCGTGATTCACACCGATGCGCACAGCCGTGTGGTGCTCCTTGCAGATATTGATAAAAGGCACGAGTTTGGCCTCAATCTTCTTCAGTTCCTCGGCATATTCCTCGTCGGTATATTCCAGGTGTTTGAAGGTGCGTCCAGGGTCGACGTAGTTGCCGGGATTGATACGAACCTTCTCGCAGTATTGGGCAGCGACATCGGCAGTATGCGCCGTGAAATGAACGTCAGCCACCAGCGGCGTCATATAGCCGTCAGCCTTCAGGCGGGCAGAGATATTCTTCATGTTTTCCGCCTCACGCGTGCCTTGGGTGGTGAAACGCACCAGTTCACCGCCAGCATCGATGATGCGCTTGGCCTGAGCGACGCTGGCCTCGGTATCGTTGGTATCGGTAGTTGCCATCGACTGTATGCGAATGGGATTATCGCCACCGATGGTGAGGTTGCCCACGTGGCAAACCGTACTAATTCGTCTTGTACTCATACTTCACTTCTGCTAAGTCCTTATTCGCTTTCTCAATCTTGGCCTTGAGGCCGCTCTTGTAGGCAGTCAGGCGCTGGGCAATGTCTTCGTCGCTGAGTGCCAGCATCTCGACAGCGAGAATGGCAGCATTCTGGGCGGCATTCACGCCAACGGTAGCAACAGGAATGCCTGGAGGCATCTGGATAATCGAGAGCATGGCATCCAATCCGTCAAGCATACCCTTAATAGGTACACCGATGACAGGCAGCGTCGTCGAAGCGGCAATGACGCCAGGCAGTGCTGCAGCCATACCGGCAGCAGCGATGATGACTTTCAGCCCGCGTCCCTTGGCGCCACGGGCAAACTCCTCTACAGCTTCGGGCGTGCGATGTGCCGAGAGTGCGTTGACTTCAAACGGAATCTGTAAGTCGTTGAGTTGCTTACAGGCTTTCTCCATAACGGGCAGGTCGCTGGTGCTGCCCATGATAATGCTAACTAATGGGGTCATATTTTTTCGTTATTACGTTATGTCGTTATTACGTTATTCCGGTATTTCGATGTTTAAAGGAAGAGTATCGCAATGGCGGCGCAGAGGAAACCGACCCAGAATCCGACAACCACCTGAGCCAGACTATGCTGGCGCAGAATCATGCGGCAGGTGCCGATGAGGCCGCCAACGAGGAAAACCAGACAGAGCCACCACACGGGATTGAAGCCGAGGTAGTAGGCAAAGGCAAAGAGTGCTCCGCCCACTCCTCCGATGGCTGCCGTGTGGGTGGAAATCTTCCACCAGACGTTGATGAGGGCGCAGATAATCTGTACGATCAAGGCAGCCACTACGATAGAACCCATGAAATGCGGCATGTGAAGACGCTCCATCACGTAGATGCAGGTAAAATAACAGATGATGGAAATGATGTACGGCACCATACGCCGTTCGCGGTGACCCAACTCGATGAGGTTCCAGCCCTGATACCGGCGGTAGAGGTGGATGAGCAGGGTGGGGAGGAGGATGGTGAACAGATAGGTTAGCAGCAGCACCTGTATTTTGTAAGGCCAGGAGAACATGCTGAGATAGCTGAACGCAAAGAGTACTACCAGTCCGACGATGGGCAGATAGAATGGCGTGAACACCATACTCATGATGCGAGCAGCCAGGATGAATTGTTTTTGTCGTTTCACTTTATCTTATCACTTAACACTTATCACTTATCACTCCTCACTTCCTCAGGCGGGCAACGGGATAGCCCAGCTGTTCGCGATATTTCGTTACGGTACGACGGGCAATGGGATAGCCCTTTTCGGCCAGCAGTCCTTTGAGCGTTTCATCGCTCAGAGGTTTGCGCTTGTCCTCCGCTTCGATGAGTTCCTGAAGGGCGGCCTTGATTTCACGGGTCGACAGCTCCTCACCATCAACTGTTGTATAGCCGTCGCTGAAGAAGTGGCGCAGAGGGAATGTTCCCCAGCGCGTCTGGGCATATTTCGAATTGCTGACACGCGAGACGGTGCTGATGTCCAGTCCCGTACGTTCGGCAATGTCTTTCAGTATCATCGGGCGCAACGAGGCCTCGTCGCCATCTTCGAAGAAACGGTGCTGCCACTGGATGATGGCCCGCATAGTGATGGTCAGCGTGTGGCGGCGCACCTTGATGGCTTCTATGAACCCCTGTGCGGCCTCGACCTTCTTTTTCGTGTACACCAGTGCTTCGGTCATCTGGCGGCTGAGCTGTTCCTTGCCGTTTTGGTAGTCGCGCAGCGTATCGGTGAACGATGGTGATACGCACAGCTCCGGCACTTCGGCAGCATTCAGCGAGAACGTCACCGTGCCGTCGTCGTGAGTGTCGATAATGAAGTCTGGGGTAATCTGTTGCAAGGAACGTCCGACGACCTCGCTGATAGAGGAACCGGGCTTGGGATTCAGCTTGCGCAGTTCGGCAATGAGCGTCTCTGCCTGTAGGTCGCTCAGTTTCAGCACCTGTTGCAGGCGTTGCCAATGTTTCTTGGTGAAGAGCTCAAAGTATTCGCTGATGGTTTTCTCCATGAGGTCTCTCAAACGTGACGGGTCGCGCCGCTGAATCTGTAGCAACAGACATTCCTGCAGCGAACGCGCTCCGATGCCCGCAGGGTCGAACTCCTGCAACAGCAGCAGCACTTGCTCTATCTCGTGGGCTGTAACGTCAAGATGGTGATAGATGGCCAACTCGTCGCTGATGTTGTCCAGCGACTTTCGCAATAGTCCGTCGTCGTCCAGCGAACCGATGAGGTATTCCATGATGTCGCGCTGGCGCTCGGTGATGTTAGCCATATTCATCTGTTCGTTCAGCTGGTCCATGAATGATTCCGTCTGTCCATAGACCATTTCTTCACGATCTTCCTGATTAGACTGGCCACCCTGATAGACGGGCAAATCCTCGTCGTCGCGACCAATGGATTCCAGAGCGTCGTTAAGGGCAGACTGGCGTTCTTCCTGTTCGTAGTCGTCGGTGTCGTTCCTCGGAGTATCTAGATTTTCTAGAGGGTCTAGATTATCTAGATTTTCCTCTGGGGAGAGTTCCAGCGCAGGGTTGTCGTCCATTTCGGTCTTGATACGTTCCAGCAGCTGAGTAATGGGCAACTCGGTCAGTTGCGCCTGCAACAGCTGTTGCTGCGTAATGCTCTGCGTCAGTTTCTGTTGCTGTGTGAGCCTTTGCTCTTGTATCTGTTCCTGTGCCATGTTATTCCCAATAAGAAAGCGTCCGCCGCTGGAGCACGGTGGTATTCTGTGTCTTCGTCCCTTTTTCCCAATAGGTCAGACTAAGCGAATTACTCGTCCAGTTGCCATTATCGTCACGAGTGATGTAGTTGTTGCGCATATTGATGGTCATGATGCACTCACCGGTCTTGTCGAACACCTTCTGGTTCTGCGTCAACACCTCGTCCTGGTCGTTGTATGTGTAGTCGTTGACATAGCTGATACCTGCCTCCTCGTTGGTCAGCGTACGCTTGACAAGACGGTAGCTGTCGTCATAGGAATAGGTAATCGTGCTGAAACCGTCCTTCTCCTTCATGCGGGCACGGAGCAGATAGCCATAGCGGTTGTATTCGCGGTCGATGAGGTCGAGATTCTCTATCTGACCGTTTCCGTGGAAGTGCATAAACTGGTCCTCAGCAACGGCATTCTCCGTGACCACCTCCTGAACGTCACCACGCAGTCCCATAGAGAGGGCGTCCTTGTAGAATGGGGTGGAACCGAGATACAACACGCGGATGTCGTGGGAACCATTGTCGTTGTCGATGATGGACAGCTTGATGCTGCCGAAATCGTCGATGTAGAACCAGCTGTCGTCGCGCTGCGTGAACTTGCCGTGGTCCTTTTGTAGCTTATAAAGGAAATACTGCAGGTTTTTGTCTAACATTTTCTGCGTGCTATAGGGACCGATGGTGACGTAGGCCGACGTGACGAACTTTGTCTCGGGAGCCACGCTGACCATCAGTTTCGAGCGGAAACCATAGAAGTTGCCGCGGAAATAGTAATCCTCACCATCGTCGGACTGTCCCCATTCGGCAAACTGGGCTTCCGACAGCGCCAGTCGCAGCGAGTCGATAGGCCCTTCGATGGGAATACCCATCAAAGAAATGCTTCGTGGGTCGCTCTGCGGCTGTGCAGAAACTGTCAGTACTGCCACCAACAGGAGGATGATGAACGTTATTTTCTTCATTTTCGCTGCAAAGTTACGAAAAGTTGAGCGCAAAACAAAAGAACTCGTTCTTTTTTTGCTGAGACGGAGTAACTTCACGCTCTTTAGAGCGTAAAGATACACAATATTTTTGTATCTTTGCACCAAAATTTTAGGAAATATGAAGATATTTGCAGTAGGAATGAATTATATCCAGCACAATAAAGAGCTGGATGGCGCGTTATATAAACCAGAGAGGCCTGTTATTTTCACCAAAGCAGACTCCGCGTTGTTGAAGGATCATAAGCCGTTCTTCATACCAGACTGGAGCGAGCAGGTGGATTATGAAACAGAGCTGGTGGTACGCATCTGCAGGCTGGGCAAGAGCATCCCCGAGCGCTTCGCCCACCGTTACTATGACGCTGTCACCGTGGGTATTGACTTCACGGCACGTGACTGGCAGCGCGAGGCCCGCAAAGAGGGCCATCCCTGGGAAATCTGCAAGGGTTTCGACGGGTCTGCGGTGATTGGCGAGTGGGTGCCGAAAGAAAAATTCCTGGATGTGCAGGCGTTGCACTTCCATCTCGACATCAATGGGAAGACGGTGCAGGAAGGTTGCGCGAGCGACATGCTCTATAAGATTGACGAGCTGATAGCTTATATCTCGCAGTTCTTTACGCTGAAAACCGGCGACCTGCTATATACAGGAACTCCCGTAGGCGTTGGCCCTGTTCACATCGATGACCATCTGGAAGGGTGGCTGGAAGAAAGAAAAGTATTAGAATTTAATTGTAAGTGAAACGCTATATATATATAATAGGTATAGGACTGCTGTTGATGAGCCTGACGGCCAAAGCACAGCAACGGTTTTTCAACTTGACTGCTGAACAGGTCAGGATTGATTCGCTGTTGCCGGTATTTACCCATCATGTGCCGCTAGGACCTGATTATGCCGACTCAGTCTATACCGTCTCTATCGTTTATCCTGAGTTCATACCGATGAGCGATGCCGATATAGCGCGTTATGCGCGAATAACATCAGACCCTCTGCCTGCTATGCCGAAGGTGTCGCGGGTCATCAGTGTAGACCGCAAATGCGGAGAACTGACACTCTCGTTTGTGCCGCTGGTATTCCGTGATGGGCAATACCAGAAGTTGGTGAGCTTTATGTTAGAGGTTAGAGGTGAGAGGTTAGAGGTAAGAAGTAAGAGGTCAGCAGTCAACGGTAAGAGGGCTGCGACGCAGCGTTATGCTGACCATTCCGTGCTGGCAACGGGCAAATGGACTAAAATCCGTGTGCCGTCGACGGGTATCTATCAGATAAACAGCGAACTGATTAAAAAGGCCGGTTTTTCGGATATCAATAAGGTAAAGGTCTATGGCTATGGCGGTGGCATGCAACCCGAGATACTGACTGCCGATTATCTGGCAGAGACCGATGACCTGATGGAAGTAACGACGTGTGAAACTGGTGGACGGAAACTGTTCTATGCCATCGGTCCTGTCACTTGGGATGCAAATAATAAGCGCATCCGTAATCCTTATTCAAGCTACGGCTATTACTTCCTGACGGAAAACGACAGTACGGCGCAGACCATGAGTGAGGCGGAATTCATCGAGAAGTATTATCCCTTGGCGGATGACTATAACTCCTTGTATGAGGTTGACGACTTCGCCTGGTATCATGGTGGCCGAAACCTGTATGACGCTACGGCGATAGCTGCTGGGGGCAGTCATACCTTCACCGTGCCGGCGAAAGGAGCTGGCCAGGAGGGCGTAATGACGGCGATAGTGACTGCTGACGACGCTACAACGGTGTATGTCAGCGTGAACGATGTTACAGTGGATACACTGCGTGTGCTGGCTCATGGCGGCTATGAACAGATGCGTCAGGCTGAGAGCGTCAAGAAACTTCATAACCTGCAGGCCTCCAACAAGGTGACGCTGCAGACGCTTGCAGGCGGAGGAACGACACGTCTGGATTATATCTCCATCCATGTCAATGAACCCGCTGCGGCACCCGATTTGTCTGCCACGTTCCCTACGCCGGAGTATGTCTATGGCATTACGAATCAGGACCACCATGCAGACCCGTTTGCCGATATGGTTATTATCATTCCTACGACGCAGAAACTCAAGGCACAGGCAGAACGCCTGAAAACGATGCACGAGCAGAAGGACGGGCTGAGGGTTACTATCGTTCCTGCTGACGAGTTGTTCAACGAGTTCTCCAGTGGTACACCTGATGCCAATGCCTATCGGCGCTACCTGAAAATGCTCTATGACCGCGCAGGGACGGATGTCGATATGCCGCGTTATTTGTTGCTGTTGGGCGATGGTGCCTGGGACAACCGGATGTTGAGTACGGAGTGGAAAGATTATTCGCCTGACGATTTCCTGCTGTGTTATGAGAGTGAGAACTCGTCGAGTGCTACCGACTGTTATGTGACGGACGACTATTTTTGTCTGTTGGATGACGATGAAGGGGGCAGTATGCTGGTTGCTAAAGGCGATGTGGCCGTAGGACGTATCTCAGCGCGTACAGCCGACGATGCCGGCATTGCTGTAGACAAGATAGAGAGCTATGTCAACAACGAGAATGCCGGTGCCTGGCAAAACCTGCTTTGCTTTATGGGTGACGATGGCAATGAGAATGCCCACATGCAGGATGCTGATAGCGTGGCAAGGGAGGTGGAACGGCTCTATCCGACTTATCAGATAAAGCGTGTGATATGGGATGCTTACACCCGTGTCAGTTCTTCGACGGGAAACAGTTATCCCGACGTGACGCGGCTCATCAAACAGCAGATGCAACAAGGTGCATTGATTATGAACTATTCCGGACACGGACGTGCCGATGCCATCTCGCATGAATATGTGTTGCGCCTTGCTGACTTCGAGAATGTTTCTTCACGGCTGCCGCTATGGCTGACGGCCTCGTGTGACATCATGCCTTTCGACGGACAAGAAGAAAATATCGGTGAGACGGCATTCTTTAATAAGAAAGGTGGTGCGGTGGCCTTCTATGGTACTACTCGTACCGTCTACCAGACGCAGAACCGTCTGATGAACTTGGCATTCACACGCCATGTGTTGAGCCAGAACGACAGCGGACAACTGCTTCCTATTGGCGAAGCTGTACGACGGGCCAAGAACGAACTGATAGAGACGGGTATCATTACCGGGTATGCGAATGGGCAGCCCATTTACTCCACAGACCCCACGCAGAATAAGCTGCAATATACACTCTTGGGTGACCCTGCCATGCGTCTGGCTGCACCGACGATGGGCATCCGGATAGATTCTATTAACGGTACGCCATTGGTGGATGGCCAGACGCAGAAGTTGGAGGCAGGCTCGACGGCGACCATCAGTGGTCATGTTCTGGAAAGGGACGGACAACTGTCTGCTGATTATAACGGAACGCTGACAGTTACCGTGTGTGATGCGTTGGAAAAGATTGTTTGTAAGATGAACGATCCCACGGAAACCAGCGAACCATTTGTCTATTACGACCGTCCGAATACGCTCTTCAGTGGCAGCAATGTGGTGAAGAACGGACGTTTCACCTTGACTTTTGCCGTTCCTAAGGATATCAGCTACTCCGATGCCAACGGACTGATTAACCTCTATGCCGTCAATGATGATAAGACGAAGGAGGCCAGCGGCATCTGCGGCGATGTGTTGATGAGTGGTTCGGGAGGCCTTCCTCAGGGCGGTGCGGGTCCTAACATCTATTGCTTCCTGAACAGCGAGGCGTTTGTCAATGGTGGCAGCGTGAATCCGACACCTTATTTCGTGGCACAGCTGAACGACGAGGATGGTATCAATGCAGCGGGTAGCGGCATTGGTCACGACCTGCAGCTGATTATCGACGGAGAGATGACAAAGACCTATTCGCTGAACGACTATTTCCAATACGACTTCGGCAGCTATACCAGCGGAACGATAGGCTTTAGCATACCGGCATTGTCGTATGGTGAACATAAACTGCTGTTCCGTGCCTGGGACGTGCTGAATAACTCGTCGACGGCGGAACTGACGTTCAATGTCGTAAAAGGATTGGAACCGCTGTTCTTTGACGTGGAGGCTACGAAGAATCCTGCCACCACGGCAACGTCGTTCCGTATCCTGCACGACAGGACATGCAGTGATATTGATGTCGTTTTGGATGTGTTTGATTTCTCGGGACGTCACCTCTGGTCACACACGGAGAATGGTGTGCCTTTGGATAATAGCTATGCCATAGACTGGGACTTGACAGTAGACGGCGGACGCCGTTTGCAGACAGGGGTCTATCTCTATCGGATACGCATAGCCAGCGATGGCAGCACCTACGCCTCGAAAGCAAAGAAACTGATCATTTTAACTCATAAATAAAGAATATGAAGACAACAAAGAAGATAATGTTATTGACAGCTGGCCTGCTCTTGGGACTGACCGCTCGCGCACAGGACACCAAGAGCCAGTTCAACCCCATTGAATATGCTGTCATTTCGCAGACCATTGCCCCCGATGCCCGTGCGGCAGGTATGGGTGATGTCGGTGCTGCTACGGATCCTGATGTGAACTCACAGTACTGGAACCTCGCTAAGTATCCGTTCTGCATCAGTCGTGCAGGTATCGCCCTGAACTATACCCCTTGGCTGCGACAGTTGGTGAACGATATTGACCTGGCATACGTGGCAGGCTACTACCGCTTAGGAGACAATGCTTCGATCAGCGGTTCGCTGCGCTATTTCTCGCTGGGTGAAGTGATGACGTCGTGGGAGGAGAACGCCATGACGGTGAAGCCCTACGAAATGTCGCTCGATGTCGGTGCAGCACTGATGCTGTCAGAGAAGTTCTCGCTGGGTGTTGCCTTGCGCTGGATATACAGTGACTTGCGTTACGACTATACGGAGGATGCCTCTCCGGCTTCTGCCTTTGCAGCCGATATTCATGCATATTACAACAACTATCTGAACATCGGACAGCGCGAATGCCAGCTGGGTTTAGGTCTGGTACTGCAAAACATGGGTTCGAAGATTACCTATTTCGGTGACGACCGTTCACAGTTCCTGCCTGCTAACCTCAGATTAGGTGCTTCACTGATGATTCCCGTTGACGAGTATAACCGCTTCTCCTTTTCCGCTGATGCCAACAAGTTTATGGTTCCTACCGTTCCCAAGCAGAATGACGGAGAATCGAAGGAGGACTACGAGGAGCGTGTCATCGAAGAGTATAGTGATCTCAGCTCGTTCAGTGGCATGATTAAGAGTTTTAGCGATGCACCCGGCGGTTTCAAGGAGGAATTGGAGGAAATCCAATGGAGCGTGGGTGCAGAGTATGTCTATCATGACCAGTTCTCACTACGTGCCGGTTACCACCATGAGTCTGAGAATAAGGGTAATCGTAAGTACTTTACTGTTGGTGGCGGTTTCCGCATGAATGTCTTTTCTTTGGATGTGGGTTACGTCATCTCTACGGCTCGCAGCAATCCGTTGGATCAGACGCTGCGTTTTACGCTGGCCTTCGACATGGATGGTATTAGGGACTTGTTCAGAAAATAAATAGGAATCACGAAATTACGAAAACATGATTAGAGTAGGAATGGGATACGATGTCCATCAGTTAGTTCCCAATAGGGATTTGTGGATGGGCGGTATAAAGATTGAACATGAATTGGGATTGCTGGGACACAGCGATGCCGACGTGTTGATACATGCCATTTGTGACGCTATCCTGGGTGCTGCCAATATGCGCGACATTGGCTATCACTTCCCGGATTCTTCTGCGGAAACCGAAGGCATGGACAGCAAGATTATCCTCAAGAAAACCATCGAACTGATAGCTACCAAGGGTTATCATCTGGTGAATATCGATGCGACTATCTGTGCAGAACGGCCGAAGATGAATCCCCATATCCCTGCCATGCAGCAAACGATGGCTCAGGTCATTGGCTGTGATGTCGACGCCATCTCCATCAAGGCTACGACAACCGAGAAGCTGGGATTTACAGGACGACAAGAAGGTATTTCCGCTTACGCAGTGGCACTGATTGAAAAAGAACCATAATTAATAGGAATCATGAATAGTATGATGAAAGAGAAACTTCGTCCGCTGATTTATATTGGAGGCGGCATTTTAGCAGTGTTGATATTCTTCGCCATGTGTTGCACGGTGGTCGACTCGGGTGAAGTGGGTATTCGTTTCCACAAGTGGTCGCTCAACGAGCAGGACTACGGTGGCGTGGAGGGAACGTGCAAGGGTTGGGTCTTTTATAATCCCATCACCACCAACGTGTTTACCTACCCCACATTCACCCAGCGCAAGCAGTACGAAACATTCTCGGTGAATGCGAAGGACGCCTCGCTTTTCGAGATGGACCCGACCATTGCCTACCGCATCAACCCTGAGAAGGCCTGCGACATCTTTACGAAATACCGTGTGGGCGTGAAGGACTTGGAGGAAGGCTACATCCGTACCTGTATCTACGAAGCCTACCGCACCTGCGCCAACCAGTACACCTCGGACTCGCTGATGTCGAACCGCGCCAATTTCGAGCGCGACGTGCGCAATCGTCTGGAGAAGTCGCTGATGGCAGAGGGTTTCCTCGTGGAGGAGTTCACGTCGAAGATTACGCCCCCGTCGTCGCTGCTCTCGATGATTGACGCCAAGAACACCGCCATTCAGAGTGCTCTGAAGGCCGAGAACGAGGTGAAGGAGGCCGAGGCTAATGCCAAGATTGCCGTCGCCAAAGCCGAGGGTAACGCCAAGGCCATGAAGATCAAGGCCGATGCTGAGGCTTACTACAACCGCACTATTGCCGCGTCGCTGTCGCCTATGATTGTCCAGGAGGATATGATTGAGAAGTGGGACGGCAAGATGCCTCAGATTATGGCTGGCAACGGCGGCATGATGATGGACATCTCGAAAATCATCGGAAACAGCAAATAGCGTATAGCTACTACAAAAAAACATGACTCAGGATTTCCCCTGAGTCATGTTTTTTATGGATAAGTCTGAAGTGACTATTTATTCCATCACTCCGTCTTCGCCGAAGTCGAGGACATTCTTGCGATTGGCCTGCATACGCTCGTACTCTTCCTTCGAGCCGACAATGATCTTCTCGAACTCGCGGAGACCAGTACCGGCAGGAATGAGGTGACCGCTGATAACGTTCTCCTTCATGCCTTCGAGGTTGTCGCTCTTGCCGCGGATAGCAGCTTCGTTGAGCACCTTCGTCGTCTCCTGGAACGATGCAGCGGACATGAACGACTTGGTCTGCAGCGCTGCACGGGTGATACCCTGCAGAATCTGTGTAGACGTAGCAGGCACGGCGTCGCGCACCTGAACAAGCTTCATATCGCGGCGCTTCAGGCTGGAGTTCTCGTCACGCAACTTGCGGGCAGTAATAATCTGACCCTTCTGGAAAATCTCAGAATCGCCAGCATCGGTAACCACCTTCTTGCCCCAGATGCGGTCGTTCTCCTCAGCGAAGTCGAGCTTGTCAACAATCTCCTGCTCGAGGAAGATGGTGTCGCCGGGATCGTTGATTTGTACCTTGCGCATCATCTGACGAACGATGATTTCGAAGTGCTTGTCGTTGATCTTTACACCCTGCAGACGATACACGTCCTGTACCTCGTTGACGATATATTCCTGCACAGCCGTGGGGCCCTTGATGGCCAGAATGTCGGCAGGCGTGATGACACCGTCGGAGAGTGGTGTACCAGCGCGAACGGCGTCGTGCTCCTGTACAAGAATCTGCTTTGACAGCGATACGAGATACTTACGCTGCTCACCGGTCTTTGAGGTGACGATGATTTCGCGGTTACCACGCTTGACCTTACCCATGGTGACCTCACCGTCGATTTCGGAAACGATAGCGGGGTTCGATGGGTTACGAGCCTCGAAGAGCTCAGTGACACGGGGCAGACCACCAGTGATATCACCACCCTTGGCAGCAGCACGCGGAATCTTGACGAGAGTCTCACCAGTGCTTACTCTCTGGCCGTCCTCAACAACTACGTGACCACCCACAGGGAAGTTATAGGTACCAACAATCTCGCCGTTAGAAGCAACGATGTCGCAGGTAGGCACCTTCAGCTTATCACGTGACTCGGTGACAATCTTTTCGGTCAGACCTGTGGTATCGTCGGTCTCGGCACGGAAGGTGACGCCCTCGATAACGTCGTGGAACTTCAGCGTACCGGCATACTCGGTGACGATAACGGCATTGAAGGGATCCCACTGGGCAATCTTGTCGCCCTTCTTCACGGTATCGCCGTTCTTGAAGTAGAGTGAAGAACCGTAAGGAACGTTGACGGTAGATAGCACAATCTTGGTGTTGACGTCGACGAAACGCAGTTCACCCAGACGGCTGACAACCATCTCGCACTCGCGACCATCCTCGTCGAACGGAACGGTACGAACCTCCTCGAGTTCAATCTTCGAGTCGTTTTTAGCCACGATAGAAGCGTTTGCTGCAGCGTTGGCAGCCACACCACCAGCGTGGAATGTACGCAGTGTCAGCTGAGTACCCGGCTCACCGATAGCCTGAGCGGCAATCACACCGACGGCCTCACCCTTCTGAACCATACGACGGGTAGCGAGGTTACGTCCGTAACACTTCATGCAGACGCCGTGCTTCGACTCGCAGGTGAGCACCGAACGAATCTCGACGCTCTCGATGGGAGAGTCCTCGATAATCTGTGCGATGGGCTCGGTAATCTCCTCACCGGCAGCCACGATGAGCTCGCCAGTAGAAGGATGGATGATATCGTGAACAGAGACACGACCGAGGATGCGCTCGTACAGCGTTGAAATGACCTCGTCGCCGTTCTTCAGCGCGGTGCAGACGAGTCCGCGGAGCGTACCGCAGTCTTCCTCATTGATAATCACGTCGTGAGATACGTCAACCAGACGACGAGTCAGATAACCAGCGTCGGCAGTCTTCATAGCCGTATCGGCTAGACCCTTACGGGCACCGTGAGTAGAGATGAAGTACTCCAGCACGGACATACCCTCCTTGAAGTTCGACAGAATGGGGTTCTCAATAATCTGGGCACCCTCGGCACCAGCCTTCTGGGGCTTGGCCATCAGACCACGCATACCAGAGAGCTGACGAATCTGGTCCTTCGAACCACGGGCACCAGAGTCGAGCATCATGAATACGGCGTTGAAGCCCTGGTCGGCCTCGGTCATCTCCTTCATCAGAACGTTACCAAGGTCGTTGTTGATATGAGTCCAGGTATCGATAACCTGGTTGTAACGCTCGTTGTCGGTAATGAAACCCATGTTGTAGTTCTCGGTAATCTGCTGAATCTCGGCATTACCCTTCTCCACAAGATCTTTCTTCGACTCGGGGATGATAATGTCGTCGAGGTTGAACGAAAGTCCGGCCTCGTAAGCCATACGGTAACCGAGGTTCTTGATACCATCGAGGAACTCGCAGGCCTCAGCGAAACCAACATTCTTGATAACGTCGGCAATGATGTCGCGCAGAGACTTCTTAGAGATAATCTTGTTGACATAGCCCACCTGCTCGGGGATAATGCCATTCACAATGACACGACCTACAGAGGTCTCCACCATGTGCTTGCAGGGCTTGCCGTCAACGATATCGTCAACCACGACCTTCACCTGAGCGTGCAGGTCACACTTACCCTCGTTGTGGGCAATGATGGCCTCCTCAGGACCGTAGAAGGTCAGACCCTCACCCTTGGCACCTGGACGAATCTTAGAGATATAGTAGAGTCCGAGCACCATATCCTGTGAAGGAACGGTAATAGGCGCACCATTGGCAGGGTTCAGAATATTGTGGCTCTGGAGCATCAGAATCTGAGCCTCCAGGATAGCTTCGTTAGACAGTGGGAGGTGTACAGCCATCTGGTCACCGTCGAAATCGGCGTTGAATGCGGTACAAGCCAGTGGGTGCAGCTGGATAGCCTTACCCTCGATGAGCTTGGGCTGGAAGGCCTGAATACCCAGACGGTGTAGCGTTGGTGCACGGTTGAGGAGCACAGGATGACCCTTCATCACATTCTCCAGGATATCCCAAATAACGGGCTCGCGACGGTCGACAATCTTCTTGGCCGACTTCACCGTCTTCACGATACCGCGCTCGATGAGCTTGCGGATGATGAACGGCTTGTAGAGCTCGGCAGCCATCAGTTTGGGCAGACCGCACTCACCCATCTTCAACTCAGGACCGACGACGATTACCGAACGGGCTGAGTAGTCGACACGCTTACCGAGCAAGTTCTGACGGAAGCGGCCCTGCTTACCCTTCAGTGAGTCTGAGAGAGACTTCAACGGACGGTTGCTCTCGCTCTTGACGGCGCTGGACTTGCGGCTATTGTCGAACAACGAGTCGACAGCCTCCTGCAACATACGCTTCTCGTTGCGCAGGATGACCTCAGGAGCGTGAATCTCTATGAGGCGCTTCAGACGGTTGTTACGGATGATGACACGACGATATAGGTCGTTCAGGTCGGAGGTAGCGAAACGTCCACCATCCAGGGGAACGAGAGGACGCAACTCAGGAGGAGTGACGGGAATGATCTTCATAATCATCCACTCCGGACGGTTGATACCCTTCTCAACACTCGAACGGAAAGCCTCGACAACCTGCAGACGCTTCAGGGCCTCGTTCTTACGCTGAACGGAAGAGTCGCTGTTGGCACGGTCGCGCAGCTCGTAAGACAACGAATCGAGGTCGAGCTTGACGAGCAGGTCGTAGATAGCCTCTGCACCCATCTTGGCGACGAACTTCTTGGGGTCGTTGTCATCCAAGTAATAGTTGTCCTCAGAAAGCTGATTTTCAACAATATCGTTGTACTCCTCCTCTGAGAGCAGGTCATACACCTGAGAACCCAGAGCGGGGTTGCCCTCACCATCCTTTTTATTTGCCATAGCACCGGGCTGGATAACCACGTAGCGCTCGTAGTAAATAATGGCGTCGAGCTTCTTGGTGGGCAGTCCCAGCAGATAGCCAATCTTATTGGGCAGGCTGCGGAAATACCAGATATGAGCTACGGGCACCACCAGTTCGATGTGTCCGGTACGCTCACGACGTACCTTCTTCTCAGTAACCTCAACACCGCAACGGTCGCAGACGATACCCTTGTAACGGATACGCTTATACTTACCGCAGGCACACTCGTAGTCCTTCGTAGGACCGAAGATGCGCTCGCAGAACAAACCGTCGCGCTCGGGCTTGTAGGTGCGGTAGTTGATGGTCTCAGGCTTGGTAACCTCACCAAATGAACTCTCGAGAATCTCCTCAGGAGAAGCCAGTCCGATGGTAATCTTGGTAAAGTTGCTCTTTACTTTTGTATCTTTCTTGAAAGCCATATTTCTATATAACTCTTAATTCTTAACTCTTAATTCTTAACTCGTTTAGTCCATCTTGATGCTGAGACCAAGGCCCTTCAACTCGTGCAACAGCACGTTGAGTGACTCGGGAATACCAGGAGTAGGCATGGGCTCACCCTTGACGATAGCCTCGTAAGCCTTCGAACGTCCGACAACATCGTCAGACTTGATGGTCAGAATCTCCTGCAGCACATGGCTGGCACCAAAGGCCTCCAGTGCCCAGACCTCCATCTCACCGAAACGCTGGCCACCGAACTGTGCCTTACCACCGAGGGGCTGCTGGGTAATCAGTGAGTATGGACCAATAGAACGAGCGTGCATCTTGTCCTCAACCATGTGACCGAGTTTCAAGAAGTAAGTGATACCTACCGTTGCGGGCTGGTCAAACTTCTCACCCGTCTCACCATCATACAAGTGAGTAGAGCAGAGACGAGGCAGACCGGCCTTATCGGTCCATTCTGCAAGGTCTTCCAGCTTGGCACCGTCGAAGATAGGCGTAGCAAACTTCACGCCAAGACGCTTACCGGCAGCACCGAGGATAGCCTCGAAGATCTGACCGAGGTTCATACGTGAAGGTACACCCAGCGGGTTCAGCACGAGGTCGACGGGACGACCATCCTCGAGGAATGGCATATCCTCCTGGCGGACGACCTTCGAAACGATACCCTTGTTACCGTGACGACCAGCGAGCTTATCGCCCACACCAATCTTACGCTTCTTGGCCACGTAGACCTTTGCCATCTGCAGGATACCTGAGGGCAGTTCGTCACCAATGGTAATGGCAAACTTCTTGCGCTTGTTCTCAGCATCAAGGAGCTTGAACTTCTTCATATAGTTGATGATCAGCTTGGCAATGAGCTCGTTCTTCTGCTCGTCGTTGGTCCAGTTGCTGATCTGAATGTCGCCATATTCAAGATTCTTCAGGGCAGTCATCGTGAACTTAGCACCCTTGGCAATAATCTCGGCACCAGTATAGTCCTTCACACCCATAGATGTCTTGCCCTTTGTCAGGGTGACCAGCTTTTCAATAAGGATGTCCTTCAAATCGTCAATCTTTGCCTGATGCTCCTCGTCAATCTTAGCCAGCGTAATCTTGTCTTGCTGCTTAGTCTGGCGTGTTTTGACTGCACGAGTGAAGAGCTTCTTGTCGATAATGACACCACTCAGCGAAGGATTGGCCTTCAGTGAAGAATCCTTCACGTCACCAGCCTTGTCGCCGAAGATGGCACGGAGCAGCTTCTCTTCAGGTGAAGGATCGCTCTCGCCCTTCGGTGAAATCTTACCAATCAGGATGTCGCCTGGCTCCACACGGGCACCGACACGGATAACACCATTGTCATCGAGGTCCTTGGTAGCCTCCTCGCTGACGTTAGGAATATCGGCGGTGAACTCCTCAGCGCCACGCTTGGTTTCGCGGACGTCGAGCGAGTACTCGTCAACGTGTACAGAGGTCAGCACATCTTCACGGACAATACGCTCGTTGAGCACGATAGCATCCTCATAGTTGTAACCCTTCCAAGGCATGTAAGCCACGAGGAGGTTACGACCCAGAGCCAACTCACCATTCTCGGTAGCGTAACCCTCGGTCAGGATATCGCCCTTCTTCACACGCTGACCCTTGTCGCAGATAGGACGCAGGTCGATGGTCATATTCTGGTTGGTACGACGGAACTTAGGAATACGGTATTCCTTCAGAGCGGGCTCGAAACTGACGAACTCCTCGTCGTCCGTACGGTCGTAGAGGATGCGGATAGTGGTAGCATCAACATAGTCGATAACACCATCGCCCTCGGCAGTAATCATCGTACGAGAGTCCTCACACACTTGCTTCTCAATACCAGTACCCACGATAGGAGCCTCGTTGTGGAGCAGGGGGACGGCTTGACGCATCATGTTCGATCCCATCAGTGCACGGTGAGCATCGTCGTGCTCCAGGAACGGAATCAGCGAAGCTGCGATAGAGGCAATCTGCTGAGGAGAAACGTCCATTAGGTCTACCTGTGCAGGAGGCACAACGGGGAAGTCAGCATCCTGACGGCACTTCACCACCTTACGGATGAAGGTACCATCGTCGTTCAGCGGGGCATTACCCTGTCCGATAATATGTTCTGCTTCCTCTTCGGCAGTTAGGTAGACGATATCGTCGTTATTTAGATTGGCAACACCATTCTCCACCTTCCGGTAAGGAGTCTCGATGAAGCCGAGGCTGTTGATCTTAGCATATACGCAGAGCGATGAAATCAGACCGATGTTCGGACCTTCAGGACTCTCAATCGGGCAGAGACGACCGTAATGCGTATAGTGTACGTCACGAACCTCGAAACCGGCACGTTCACGCGACAGACCGCCAGGACCCAGTGCAGAGAGACGACGCTTGTGAGTCACCTCGGCCAGCGGGTTCGTCTGGTCCATGAACTGTGACAGGGGGTTGGTGCCGAAGAACGAGTTGATAACGCTCGAAATGGTCTTGGCATTAATCAGGTCCGTAGGCGTAAATACCTCATTGTCGCGAACGTTCATGCGTTCACGGATAGTACGGCTCATACGTGCCAGACCGATAGAGAACTGATTCGATAGCTGCTCACCGACAGTACGTACGCGACGGTTCGACAGGTGGTCGATATCGTCGACGGTAGCCTTCGAGTTAATCAGCTGGATGAGATACTTGATAATCTCAATGATATCTTCTTTGGTCAGCACACGAACGTCCATATCCGTGTCGAGACCTAACTTCTTATTAATACGGTAACGGCCTACGTCACCCAGGTCGTAACGCTTGTCGGAGAAGAACAGGTTCTGGATGACCTCACGAGCACTGGCATCATCGGCAGGGTCAGCATTACGCAGTTGACGATAGATGTACAGCACAGCTTCCTTCTCTGAGTTCGACGGGTCTTTCTGCAGGGTGTTGAAAATGATGGAGAAGTCCTGGGCAACAGCCTCATCCTTGTGAACGAGGATAGTGGAAGCGCCGCTCTCGAGGATATCCATCATGTTGTCCTCGGTAATCTCCGTCTCACGCTCCATGATGACCTCGTTACGTTCGATAGATACCACCTCACCGGTATCCTCATCGACGAAGTCCTCGTTCCAACTCTTCAGCACACGGGCAGCAAGCTTCATACCGATAACCTCCTTCAGGGCCTTCTTATTGACCTTCACCTCTTCAGCAAGGTCGAAGATCTCCAGGATGTCCTTATCGGTCTCGAAACCGATGGCACGCAGCAAAGTAGTGACAGGCAGCTTCTTCTTGCGGTCGATGTAAGCATACATCACATTATTTATATCAGTAGCAAACTCAATCCAGCTACCCTTGAAAGGAATGATACGGGCACTGTAGAGCAATGTACCGTTAGCGTGGGTGTTCTGACCGAAGAATACGCCGGGAGAACGGTGCAGCTGGGAAACGACAACGCGCTCAGCACCGTTGATGATAAACGTACCGTTGGCAGTCATATAAGGAATAGGACCCAAGAATACGTCCTGAATGGCCATATCGAAATCCTCGTGGTCGGGATCCGTGCAATAGAGCTTCAACTTAGCCTTCAAAGGTACGCTATAGGTCAGACCGCGCTCCAAACACTCGTCAATGGTGTAACGGGGCGGGTCGATATAGTAATCCAGGAACTCAAGGACAAAGTTGTTTCTTGTATCGGTGATAGGGAAGTTCTCAGAGAACACCTTATACAAACCGTCGTTCTTGCGTTCCTCAGGCGGAGTGTCCAACTGCAGGAAGTCTTTAAAAGACTTTAATTGCACATCAAGGAAATCCGGAAATGGCAATGGATTCTTGACGCTGCCAAAGCTTACTCTGTTTTCTACTTTCTTTGTTGCCATATAATGAAAAATATGTTTTCTAGACTATCTAGACCATCTAGAGCATCTAGACTATCTAGAATTAAAAGACAAAAAATGGTCGGGAACTCTCGACTGGAGAGCCCCCAACCACTTGATATTGTTGTTTCTGAATTACTTCAGCTCAACTACGGCACCAGCCTCTTCGATAGCCTTCTTCAGGTTCTCAGCCTCGTCCTTAGAGAGACCTTCCTTCAGAGTAGAAGGAGCACCGTCTACGAGATCCTTAGCTTCCTTCAGGCCCAGACCGCAAGCTTCCTTAACGGCCTTTACAACCTGCAGCTTAGCAGCACCTGCTTCCTTCAGAACAACGTCGAAAGAAGACTTCTCCTCAGCAGCGGCCTCAGCGCCACCTGCAGCGGGACCAGCAGCAACAGCAACAGCTGCAGCGGCGGGCTCAATTCCATACTCGTCCTTCAGGACAGTTGCCAACTCTTGTACTTCTTTAACTGTGAGGTTAACCAACTCCTCAGCAATAGCTTTAATATCTGCCATTTTATTTAAAATTTTAATTGTTTTTTAATGTTAATGTTTGTTATAACTCTTCGCTTATTTGTTACGCTCAGCGATAGCGTCAAGCAGCCCGTGGAGCTTGCCACCAGCATTCAGGCCAGAAACAACGTTCTTGACCGGAGACTGCAGCAGAGCCACAACGTCGGCGATAAGTTCGTTCTTGCTCTTGATAGATACCAGCTCTTCGAGTTTGTCAGCACCTACGAAGAATCCCTCTTCTGCATAAGCAGCCTTCAGGGCGGGGATGCCTTCCTTCTTATACTCTTTGAGCAGCTTAGCAGGGACATTAGCAGTCTGTGTGAAGAACACAGCTGTGTTACCCTTCAAGCTATCATACAGGGGCGAGAAATCAATATCTGAAGCCTCGAAAGCCTTGTGGAGAAGCGTGTTCTTCACAACGACCATCTTAATCTCGTTCTTGAAGCACTTGCGACGGAGATTGCTTGTCTGTTCAGCATTCAGTCCGGTAGTGTCTACCAGATAGAAATGAGGATACTCCTTCAGCTTCTGTCCAAGTTCTACTACGATAGTATCTTTTAATTCCTTTTTCATTTTACTAAACTTTTTACGAGTTATTCAACTGATTTAGGATCTACCTTGATACCAGCGCTCATAGTGCTGGAGATAAAGATACTCTTCATGTATGTACCCTTGGCAGCAGCCGGCTTCAGCTTGATAATAGTCTGCAGGAATTCCTTGGCATTTCCGTAGATCTGCTCAGGAGTGAAGGTAACCTTACCGATAGAGGCGTGGATGATACCTGCCTTGTCTACCTTAAAGTCAATTTTACCCTGCTTTACTTCCTTGACTGCCTTAGCAACGTCCATAGTTACAGTACCGCTCTTGGGGTTTGGCATCAAGCCACGGGGACCCAGGATACGTCCGAGGGGACCCAGTTTACCCATGCATGAGGGCATTGTAATAATTACATCAACATCGGTCCAACCCTGCTTGATCTTGTCGATATATTCGTCGAGACCAACATAGTCGGCACCTGCTTCCTTAGCAGCTTCTTCCTGATCAGGAGTACAGAGAGCGAGCACTCGTGTAACCTTACCAGTACCATTAGGCAGTGACACAACGCCACGAACCATCTGGTTGGCCTTACGAGGATCTACGCCCAAGCGTACGTCGATATCTACAGAAGCCTCAAACTTGGTGGTGGTAATTTCCTTCACCAGCGCAGCGGCTTCCTGTAAAGAGTATGCTTTCCCTGCTTCAACCTTATCAGCTACCAACTTTTGATTTTTTGTCAGTTTACTCATTTTTCTAATTGAAGTTATTTGTTATTTACCAGGGAAGTCCCCTTTTACAGTGATACCCATGCTACGTGCTGTACCGGCAATCAGTTTCATAGCCGACTCAACAGTGAAACAGTTCAAGTCGCTCATCTTATCCTCAGCGATGGTGCGAACCTGATCCCAGGTCACGCTGGCCACCTTCTTACGGTTAGGCTGAGCTGATCCGCCCTTTATCTTGGCAGCCTCCAACAGCTGTACTGCTGCAGGGGGAGTCTTGATAATGAAGCTGAATGACTTGTCTGCATAGTAGGTAATAACGACAGGAAGAATCTTGCCTGCCTTATCCTGTGTTCTGGCGTTGAACTCTTTGCAGAATCCCATGATGTTAATACCCTTAGAACCCAGTGCAGGTCCGACGGGGGGCGAGGGATTTGCAGCGCCACCTTTAATCTGCAATTTGATTAATCCAGCAACTTCTTTAGCCATTTGTGATTATTATTAATTGATTTTTATATATAAGCCCCAGGAGTGGAAGCCTCCTCAGACCGTATATAGAACGGACGTACCGTAACTTACGCCCTATTCTTTTTCTACTTGTGTAAAGTTTAGTTCCAACGGAGTCTTACGACCGAAAATCTTAACCATCACCTTCAGCTTGTGCTTGTCTGTATTCACCTCCTCAATGATACCAGAGAAACCGCTGAACGGGCCGTCGATGACCTTCACAGACTCGTCGACCTGATAAGGGATGTTCAACTCCACATTCTCAATAATAGTCTCCTCGGCAGTACCCAGAATACGGTTAATCTCCGACTGCTTTACCACCTGAGGGTTATCCATACCACCTAAGAATCCCAATACGTTCGGAATGAATCGCAGCATGTGGGCAACCTCTCCCTGCAATGTGGCCTGTACCAATACATAGCCTGGAAGGAAAAGTTTCTCCTTGACAACACGTTTGCCATTCTGAAGTACAGCATACTTCTCTGTAGGAAGGAGCACCTCACCAACGTGAGTATCGAGCACATCGTTATGCTTCTTCGCATTCTCGATGAACTCCTTTACCTTGCCCTCCTTGCCACTGACAGAGCGCAGCACATACCACTTCATTCCTGTTGTATCCGACATTTCTTCCGATTAGTTAGGATAAATAGAACTCATGACGGCCTTGAACACAACGTCCATCAGCCATACTACAACAGCAATAATCAAAGAAGCCGACAGCACTACCACAGCGCTTTGGGTCAACTCCTTGTACGAAGGCCATGTAACCTTATGAGCCAATTCGTCATAGCAGGCCTTGCAATAATTAATGAATTTCTTAATAATCTTCATATTATATTCTTTCTTTTAGCACGGGAAGGAGGACTCGAACCCACGACCCTCGGTTTTGGAGACCGATGCTCTACCAACTGAGCTATTCCCGTATGAAAGCCCCCACCCGTAAGCGGGGGCTTGGTTTATCTACTGTTTCTAGATATTCTAGATGGTCTAGAGGTTCTAGAGGATTAGTCCTCGAACACCTCAGTGATCTGACCAGATCCAACGGTACGGCCACCTTCACGGATAGCGAAACGCAGACCCTTATTCAGAGCAACAGCGTAGATCAACTCAACAGTGATCTCAACGTTATCACCAGGCATTAC